>Ga0099797_100152_pt1 | contig 43504 bp, 16 predicted proteins | sample Uncmet_Sort48C_1_FD_89871 | JGI IMG/M metagenome (GOLD analysis project Ga0099797, IMG submission 89871) | Marine eukaryotic communities from CALCOFI LINE 67, Pacific Ocean - C012_Sort48C_1 | ecosystem: Environmental > Aquatic > Marine > Oceanic | place: Pacific Ocean: Monterey Bay | collected...
CTGGCAAAATTAACTCAATATTGCTGCTTTGATCTGCAATTTGCAGTTTTATATTAAAATTATCGTTAGGATTTCCATCGAAAACAAATGGAACCTGACTAGAAATCATCCCATTAAATGCAATTGTATCGGTATCATAATTATCACCAAGTGTTGTCGACCCTTTCACGGATACATCACCCATGGTAACCAAGTTACCCGTAGTAGATTCAATAGTGAAGGTTGATATTGCCTCTATCGATTTTGTTGCATCGGTAAGTCGTGTGGCACGACCACCAATCATACTTTTTGATAAAGTAGAAAATGTTCCAGAATAACCTAACGAAAAATGATGTAAAGAAACATTAGTAACAATATAAAGTTTTCCATTGATTTCGTTATCAATGTCATTTTCCACACCGCTGATTAAAACAACATCATTGTTTTGAAATGTGTGATAAATCGAATGAATGCGGCCATTGGAGCTAATACCTTCAGCGGATATCTCTCTGCCAACGTTTCCAATTATGCTACGTATAACTGCAGCGTTACTATTCGGCTCATATCCACCACCACTTTTTGTCACTGCGAAGCACGTTCCACTTGGACATAAGCCTGTGTTTACTGTGTCTGCAACACTGATTAATTTTTGTGTCGTAACATTGCTATTAAGAACCAGATTGTTTGGATTTTCAAGATTAAAAATCATTACATTATCATTTGGTAAAAATCCATGCCTACTTTCAGTAGTAATCAAAAGCTCATTACCATTTTGAGCGGTTTTTTTTACATACACTGTGCCCAATGAAACACGAGTGACATATCCTTCAGTCACTGAACCACCATTCGCAGCATCTGCCACATTTTCAGATCCAATAAGTTCAAATACTGTCGATGAAATTATTTTTACGGCAAACACAGTTGTGTCTAGGGTTGTTACGACACTTGGCGTGGTTGATGAAGCTGCAGTGGTTGTTATCGACACTGCTGTGCTTGTTGTGGCCATCCCGGTAGTTGTTGCTGGCGGGATTGATGTTGTTGCAACAGCGTCGGTGGTTGTTGTGGAAATCCCCGCAGTTGTTGCTGACGTAGTTGTAATTGCTGGGGTTGTAGTGGTTGTTATCGACACTGCTGTGCTTGTTGTGGCCATCCCGGTAGTTGTTGCTGGCGGGATTGATGTTGTTGCAACAGCGTCGGTGGTTGTTGTGGACATCCCCGCAGTTGTGGTCGTTGTTGTGGCCGTAAATAAACGCCGCCGTCGTCGTCCTGCTGATGTAGTTGTTGCAAAAGCCTCTGTAGATAATAAACTGATAATGACACGGTCCCCATAACTTAACCGGTGCTTTGTTTCAGTGGTAATTTGAACTAATGATGATGTAAAATTCACTGCAGAAATATTTTGTTTATTTTCACTTATCCGATACGCCCTGCCTACCACGGATGATGCAGTAGCCAATACAATTCCACCAAAAGTGGCTAATTGCACTGTTCTATGATCTCTATATGTTACAACAAACGAAACTCCATCAGCACTTGTATTTGTATCACTAAGAACTACAATGTCGCCAGGATTAAATTGTTTTACCTTGGTCAATGTCATGACTGCCTCACTGCCAACAAAAGTTATATTTTCTATTACACCTTGTTCATCATTTAATATACTTGTGTATTGTCCATTTTTCCGATAATGTGGCATTGATTCAGAGTTGACTCCCCTCAATTGAAAATTAGACGAGTCAATTGAATCAACGGTATAGACGCCACCGTTCAAATCTTCCATTCCAATCAAACCATCAATAATGATAGCGTCATCGGTTGCTAATCCGTGTGATGCTGTTTCCACCGTTGCAGGGTTGGACCTTCTTATTCCTGCACGTTCCATGTTCAATTGTCCACCTCTTAATGTCGCTGCGGAATGATCATCTCTCGAAGCTAGTTGTCCAACAACGTTTACTTCTGGGAAAGTTTCTTTTGTATTCAATGTTACAAGATCCACACCAGTATCAGTTTTGAAGGTCAAACTAACATTATTTTGATCGTCAATGATAATTTCCGATGGTGAATCTATTTGGCTACTTAAATCGATCGAACCTTTAAACGTTGTTATCTGTTCTACAGTTAAGCTTCCTTCAATGTTCGTATTTCCAGTACCGTCCTCCACTACAAACTTATTGCCATCCATTTGCAAACCACCATTTAACTGCGCTTTATTTTGGGACGTAAGAACCCCAGCAATATTCAACGTCCCGCCAATGAAAGTATTCCCAGTCTCATCTTCTACCGTAAATTTATTATTGTCCATTTCCAACCCTCCATTCAATGTTGTTAAACTAGATGCATTTATCGTCGTAGCAAGTAACGTTGTAATATCACTTTTTAACATACGAATTTCTTCTAATCCTGCTCTTGTATCAATGGTCATGATATCTGAAATACCAGATTCAACATTGAATGTTAAACTTTTCATTTCATTGTTTCTCATATTAATTGTTGTACCTGCACTAGCTTTATTTAATAATATCTCTCCACCATTTATTGTTATTCCTTTTGAAACTACAAGTTGTTGATTATTATGTGTCGTATCGATGGACATTAAAGGATTGTTTGCACGAGATACAAATCCAGATGGACCATTAAAACCAGTTTGGGACGTAACATTAAAGGTATTGTTTTTAATTGTAAATGTGTTCAATGTAGTTTCAGATATGATAAATATAATATTGTTGATATCTTCTTCAATACCTTGCACACCGAAAAAAATAATTTCATCGTCTGGAGTAAGACCATGATTTGTTACAGTGGTAAATGTTGAATCTATGATAGTTGCTATTGGAACAGCATTTGGGCCACCAATTTTTGTTATAAAGCCACCATTTGAATGTTTACCAAAATTTGATGCATCTACTTTTGTGTGGCTGTCTTGAGTTAACGTGAATGAATGTTCCGTTTTGTAAGCAACAGTATAAATATTATCTTTGTTGTTGTTGTAGTTAACTTCTGTCATACCTTCAATATTACTCAATACAACTACATCTCCATTTTCAAATCCATGATTGTTGCTAGAAACAACTGCTCCTCCATTTGCAGCTGTTGCACGTGTAATTCCTACAGAATCTAAAAAAGTGGCATTGGATATACTTACACGGTAAGCAAATCCGTCATATGTTGCAGTTTCCGTGTCTTTGAATACGCGTGGGCCGTTTAATTTGATGATACCATGAACTGAAACAGCAATGTCAAGATTATGTGTGCTATTTTTAAATGTTACGTCGTGGAAAAAAACACCATGAACATTGATTAAAGTTACAGTAGTACCATTCACTACGGCTTCTGCAACGATCCCTTCTCCATAATTTTGTTGATATAACCGTGTCCCTTTTATGAAATTATATGTGTGATTAAATGTAACATTTACCCGCGGAGTTGGGCCAACAATTAGGCGTTTTCCTGCGACTAATGGGTTGGAGTTGTTTGTTATGACGATGATATCGCCTTCTTGGTATATTTCTGGGCGGTTGGATTCTGTTGCTGTCACCCTGGTACGTTTGTAATCAAGAACCAGGACAGAGTTTGAAAGGCTAATAATTGGTTGTTGTCGTGAAATAGACTTTGCTGCTAATGTTGCAGGACCTCCAGAAAGATCAACAAGATTGGAATCGATGTGATTCGTTGGAAAGCCCGATATTCCTAATTTTTGATTAATTCCATTCTCACCAATAAATTCATTTATAACGAAAGGCCCATCTTTTTCCAATTTAAAATATTCGCTGCTGCTATGACCTACCGAGAACCCACGACTACCCAAGAAAAATATTTCATCCCCGAACGATAATTGAGTACTTATCAAGAAGTTAGTGTTATATCCTGACACTTTTATTTCCAAACCTGAAGTGAATAATTTGCTATTCTCCCCCACATTCTTAATCCCAACTTCATCATCCGTCAACTTCGTCACCACACCACCTCTTATATAATTACTAAATAAAATACCCCTATCCGCAAAATCAACAAAAAACTCATGACTTTCCCCGTCAACTACCTCCGCATCCACTTGAAACACAATACCATTCACATTTTCCGACCCGCTATCACTCTCAACGCCACCAATCACAATAATATCACCTTTGGAAAAATAATGTGGGTACGCAACAGTGACATTTCCACCGTCAGTTACATTTAAAATCCTTGCCGTACGATTTCTAGCAAGACGATTCAACTTTCCAACACGATCTGTTCCTGGATCTCCAAATGGGTTAAACAATCGTGCATCAACCTCTGTACCATTTAAATACCCATACGAAAATCGATTTAAACCTGCATTATCTAAAACAATAAACTCTTCACCGTTGACATCATCGGACATACCACCTGGAATATCTTCAAACAATATTACATCTCGATTGTCGTATCCATGCAAATCTAATTGGACATACGATGGTTTCGTCCTGGAAACACCAGACCGTTGAATTGGTTGAATATGTGAAGTGGATACCTTCACCGCTTTTCCACCGTTTACATAGTCGGAAATAGAATCCATAGTCGAATCCATAGTCGAATCCATCAACTTAAAAGCCATATCTGATATTTTCTCCACAACAAATAAATTCTCATTTATTTCTGCAGCACCTTGAACACCACTTATCAAGACAGCATCATTTGTTTCAAATGGATGTGAACCAATCGTCGTAATGGTAACACCATTATCATCTCCTTGGACTACCGAATTAAATGCAATCCCACCATCTAAAAACGACCATGCATGCTTTACATTTTGCTTCAACATGACTTTACGTTCATTTGCAGTCGCTAGTATATCTGCATGTTCCCCAAGCGTAATATTTCCAATAAATTTGGATCTATCTTCCACTGTTGCAGTCCCTTTTACATTTGTATTTCCACTTGATTTATCCACTGTAAATTTATCTTCATTGATTTTAAAATCGCCATCAAGTGACAGCGTCTCAAGTAAATTTGTTTCCCCAGATACTTCCATGGAAATGATTTTCAAATCACGAAGATTTTCAGTCATATCTACAATATTACCAGATGTAATTACTGTTCCAGTGACATCTGGAAATGTTATCAAATTGTCATGAGATGGATCTATAAACTTAAAAGAGGTTTGATGATCATTTACAGTTGCTCCTTCAAATGATATGGAAACAGACAAATCGGAGACCAACACGGCAAATCCTCCTGTACCTTCTTCATTCCCACAATCAAAGCCATTGATTGCCAATGATGTACGATTGGTATCACCAACCACAAATAACTTTCCATCAAACACATCTGTACCTTGAACATTGATAATTGAAATAACATCCCCCCGGCTAAATCCATGCCTATCGTATTCGCCTGATTCGTGAAATTGTATTATAGCGGGATTTCCGCTGATTTTTTTAATGGTTGTTGCTCTTGTTGCAACGCGTCGAAGTGTATCGCCAATGGAAGATGATTTCTCGCTTGCAGTTCTTGCGTCTGGATATCGACGAACGGTGATATTTGTTTTTTCCGATGGTTCTGTTTCCACTTGATACAACTCATTATTAAGTATAATAATATCGTACGAATGCAAATCATGAACATCTGTACGCATGGATAGAGGCTCAGTACCAGTATCTGTAAAACCATTTGTCAACGTAGTAGCAAATCCTTCAATTTTAATAAGGAGACATTGCGGGTTTAACTCATAATTCATACCCGAACAACCATCAATATTTATTTCATCAGTATCATCAATGGTAATAGAATACGTTCCACTACTTGTACCTGAAGCAACGCTTCTTAACGTCCCATTAATCACAACAATATCATCTAGTTCAAAAGAATGAATCCATTTTGTACTAATAGTAGTAGAACTGGATCCTACAATATGTCCAATTTTTGAATTATTTAACTTTGTAACTTCTATTTTATCATGATTGACCGTGACATTCATTGTATTATTTAAATAAAAAATATCTTGAGATGCGCTTTCTACATAAAATAAATTATGCCCAGCTGGAGTCAAGGATGTATTACCATCAGTGGCACTATCAGAGTTACTAATATATACAATGTCCATATCATTAAAATCATGACCATTTGCAATTATTTGGACATTATCTGTATTTGTATCGCTTGCAATTACATTGGTTGGAAATACGGACATAGGTTGTATTGGCGCACCAACATAAACTTTTGAAGATGCACGATCACCTAAGCGAATAGTGGCCATTTCACCTGTACTTTGCACGTTGCTAACATTTGCACCTAAATAAAAACTTCTACTTTTACTATTACCATTTAATGTTACACTACCATCAACTCGAATCATTGATATTGTACTGTTGGAAAAATCTACTTCCCCATTTAATTTTGTTTTACTGTTGATAGTAAGCGTGTCTACTACTCCAGTATTAATGTTCGCTGCATCAACTCGAATCATTGGTATTGTACTGTTGGAAAAATCCACTTTCCCATTTAATGTTATTGTACTATTGATAGTAAGCGTGTCTACTACTGCAGTATTAATGTTCGCTGCATCTGTAACATCCAATGTTGATGTCTCTGTTGAACTTAAAATTCCACGTGGTATATTCACAGACTCTTCATCAGTACGAGTGTCAAATGACATCAAAGGATTGGCGGACGATACATCGTTTCCAGATACAAACGTTAAAGACTGTTGAATATTTTCTTTTAACTTGAATATAGTACCAGATGATGCAGAGGATAACGATATTTTTCCACCATCGATTACCAGTGATTTTGAAACGACGACATGGTTGTTTTGATCATTCGTATTTATTGAAAATAACTTTGTTTTTGTACGAACAATCACTCCGCTTGGAGCGATATAATTTTCGGAACTTCGAAACAATGCATTGCCACCATTTTTATTTTCTTGGATTGAAATTGTTATATCCGTAGTTGCATTTACAACATAGACATTGATCCCATTGATTCCTATCATACCGCCATGCATACCAAGTAATATTATTTCATCTCCAACAGTAAACCCATGCATTTCTTTAGTTTTTATTGTGTAATCATTGATGATGGATTCAACATATGCTATGTCTGTATTTCCGCCAACTTTCGTGACAATGCCAGCACTACCATCAGCAATTTCATCGTAAAATAATGCCGAGTCTAACGCAGTAATTCCATCTATAGATAATGCAAATGTATTTGTGGTTGCATTTGCAACTATGTATATATTGCCCATGGATATATTTGCAATACCTTCTATTGAATTTTTATAGTTTACAAAAGGTGATGCTAATGTGTTGCCACTGCTATGTGTTACGTTGTGAACCATAATTTTATCGCCATTTAGAAAAGGATGAGAGTTTACGCCAACTGTTACACCTTTATCCCCATCTAAAAAGAAACTAGTACTAGAATCTAATAAAGTTGGTGATTCTGTATTCAATTTATACAAATTTCCTATTTCTCCGTTTGAAATGGTGACATTATTTGCAATATCTACATTGCAAAGTATCAATGTGGCTACTGCCGATTCATTAGAAACAGAAGTGACTGAATAACGTTGACCAGCTATTAAATCTAATGATGATAACTTCACATTTGACAGAAGGACAATATCTCCTTTTACTATGATATTTTGTCCACTCGCGGTATAATTAACTTTAAGAAGAACTTCATTTGGATTTAAAGTTGCATTGGATGAATCAAATTCAATAATATTCCATTGAGTATCATTGCCACTTACTAAAGATGTCATTCTACCATCTGTGGTAGATAGCCTCGTACAATTCTCATAATTGCCTGCAAATTCTTGTAAAGTAATACTACCAGTACTTGGATCTACGCTGCCAATTTCAAACCTATGGCCGTTGATCAAGTTAGTTGAATACTGCTCACAAGTTACCCCGCTCATTACGACGATATCACCACTTTGAAAACTGTGAACATTGTCTTGAAACGTCACTACGCCAGTGTTGTTAATAGTAGCAACACTTGCAAATCTCCCAGCACTAATTTTTCCCACTGCACCATACTCATTATTTTCCTGAGCAATAAAACTTGTCCATGATTCACCATCAATTGCTGTGCCATTAATATCTTGAAACGACACGCGATTATTAGATACAATCGTGTCTACCAAAAATTGCGATCCATGAATGTGCTTGGTATTATTTACACCTGGGACATTCACAAACATAAGCAAATCTCCATTTTTCAGGGAATGGTTTCTTATAGAAATTGTTGGAGGATTTGTAAAAGTAATTGCCGATAAAGTAGTAGTTACGCGATTTATACCATCATTTAAACGTATAAAGGAACCGCCTTCTCTATATTCGTATCGTGTGTAATCGTTCCCACCGATATCAATTGTTTTACTATCAACAACTTCCCTTACAAAGAAAACATTTTCATTAAAGTATGAATGTTGTGGAACGATACCTGTGAATAAAATAGAATCTCCAGCAAAAAGTCCATGCTTCATCGATGTTTTTACCGAATAAATATTGGAATCATACCCGCTTTCCTTTTGCACTATTGACTTTATTTTTTGTTGTCCTAAAATATTCGTACGAAATGCATCAACTTCGTTCCTGTTAAATAGATATTTTGCTTTGCTTCTCACAACTAATTCATCTTCTACAGTAGTAGATGTAAAACGAGAGGTTGAAGGCGTCTCGGCTCCAATTGTAGTGCTTTCTAGTTTGCCACCTTCACTTCCTCCCCCATTTGCATGTTGCTTCGTGCAGATCCAGTTATATGCGTCGAATGCAACGCAATGAACAACTTTTGTAGTTGCAGAAACATCTAGCGCATGTGTTGCGGGTTGCCCATTGATAGATGCAGGTTGCGTGTTGTCGGGGTAAATTTTGAACTCATACGAATCAGTCAAATTCGTTGTAACTTTCACCAGTGAAATTTCTGTACCAATACTTGCAAGCGGCAACTTTACACCACCATTATCATCGATGAGTACAACTTCCACTAAACTTGTACCAACTGGAACTTGCGATGCAGAATTTACATCTGTACCTTCTGCGTTTAGACTTTTTGGAATCTGTTGTATTCCATGCTCGCCCACAAATACTCTGCCGTTTTCGGTGACTTCAAAAAATGAATTTGTCGATTCATCGAGTCCGACAGAGAAAGAAGTAAAAGTTCCACCTTCGTTCCCACCACCACTTTTACGCTGCTTTGTACAGATCCAATTTCCTGAATCAATGGCAATGCAAGAAATTACTTTTGTGCTAGTAGGTACAAATAAACCATTTCCCACAACGTTGCCATTGATTGATGCATTTTTATGTGGATATATATAAAATACATTTGATGTGTTTGTCGCACTACTACGTAATATTTTTACCGCCATACCTTCCTCAGCGGCAGGAAGCATAACCCCGCTGTTATTTTCCGACGCAATCACAGCAAGAAGGCTTGCGCCATATTTAATCTGTGTGGCATTTATGGCATTATTACCCGCAGCATAAATGGTGATTGGTTTTTCTTGGAGACCTTCCCCAATACGAACAGTGCCGTTACCATCCACTTTAAAGTAAGTCAGAGACTTATCGGAGTTTTGCACAACAACAATGTCATTGTCTGGGGATGAATGTGCAGTCACACTTATCCCAACGCTACTCTGATCATTTACATCAATCTTCAAACTGGATACACCGTGTACATCGTGCTTATCAATTTCAATTTCTTCTATTTGAACATTACCATTTAATGAATTTATGACAAGCTTGTCGTTTACAGAAGCACCATGATGCTCAATAGACTGTGTAGTCGGAGAATACAGTTTGATGTCATTGCCGAACATTGATTTCCCATCGACCTCTAATGTACCGCCGAGGAACGTTGCACTATCGTCTCCTGCCGTACCTAAATGCACATTACCACCTACACTGAAACTATTCTCAATTTTCATACTATGTACTGCACCATTAGATGCCCTTATATCGTTTAAATTGCCACTAGTAATAAATGTGCCCGTTTGATCAGGGATTATCAATCGATTTTTTTTAGTTGGGTCAACAATGGATATAGATGTAGACGAGGTTGATGATGCAACGTTTGGCGCAAACATCATAACGTCACCACGACCTACAGATCCCGCTACCCCGTCTTTTATAATTATTGGATTATCTTTAATAATAGTTTTTCCAATTGAATCAGAGTTTGACAATGTTACTATAGTTTCCCCATTAAAATACGATACGTTTGAAATTAAGTAAGTGGCAGTTGGACTGACTGGCCAATTGGACGCGCCATTTTTTAATCCTGAAAATGACACTGTAATCCCAATTTCTACAAACGAATGGGAAATTCCATCTAACCTTATAACAACTGGTTTTGAAGTGCTTACATTTACAATAGACGCACTTTGTGATTGGAGCGTATATGGATTAAAGTTAGTAGCGTCTACATCACGCTCCAATAAATTTAATGTACCGGTTGGACTATTTACAAATGTTTGCAGATGTATATGTCCAGTATTTTCCAGTTCAATACTGAATGGATCCAATACTATAACCGATACGGGATAGTAATTTAAGTCATCGGAACGTTGTAAACTGCCAACTTCAATAACATCGCCAGTGTTCAATCCATGAGGGTATTTTGTTTCTATTAAAATATTAGTATTATCGCTTACTAAGTCTGTATGGTTTATTATGGCTTTGATGACATCATTCTTTGGAGCGTAAGTAAATTCACAAACACTAGAAAGGCATGTATTTTCAAAGACAACTTGATCTTTACAATCTTGAATTCTAAATTCTATACTACTATTTGTGCTGTTGACGCAATATATATTTCCACCAGATGAAAGTGTATCATACGGTTGTAAATTATGTGCCGTCAAAGCATTTAACTCACTAGATGCTTGAGACAACAGAGTATCCCCAGCCACATTTGATGTTCTAGCATATATTTTGCGTGACGGGATGTTCCATCGGAGACTAAATCGGTTAATTTCACTTCTGGCAACAATTAATCTTTCGTTCTGTAGCTCATCCATTCCATTCATATTGCTGATAGTTATAACATCACCATTTTGAAAACCATGCGAATCCAGAGAAACGATAGGTGGCATAGAGCGTGTTATCCCAGTTCTCATCACTCGTGTACTATTGCTTACTTTCGTTAGAAATAGAATCGTATTGCCTGGAATTGGCATGTCAATACCATTTAAGGCAAACGTTTCATTTTCAATGGAATAGTCTCGAACTGTAACAATTCTACCGTTAATACTAGTAAATGAAAAAGTAGTGATGCCACTGATCAAAACGGCATCGCCATTTCGAATGTTATGAGTTAAGGCGAATTCTTCGGTGGACACTGTGTCTGTATGATATCGTCGTCTTTTATTGTATAGCTTGACACGGTCATTCGACATAATAAAGGGTAAAGTTGTACCCAAACCATTCATTCTTGCTACCCTATACTCGCCTGGGTATTCAATTCGACCCGTACCATTTGTGTTGCTCAGATAAAAATGAGTATGGTTAATAACAAACACCTGCCGAATCAAACCCTCTAGAGGGTCGTTCATAAACCCATTTTTACAATCGTTGTAGTGATGAGTTTTCTCACGGCTTTTAACATTACTGATATAAACAGTATCCCCAGTTGTTAAACCGTGTTGCGGTGCGTCATTAGTATTATATATGTTACTATTATTATCTCTAGCAAACGTTATTGGCTTAATTGGTACAAAAGATGGGTCATTTATTTTTATTAAAAATGCGTCCTTAGTGCCTAGACCTTCTAATCTTTGGGACATATCATGTGAACAATCAAGCGTCGATAGACCGGCATCATCCAATTCCGTTGTGGAAAATACGTAATCTAGTAGAGGAAATTTTGGAAATTTTGAAGTATCGAAGTTTCCAATTTCGTAAGGACCATCAGCACTTGATGTAATATCTTTTAATCCAACAATGCGGACAATATCTCCATCGTGAATTTCGGTCGACAAAGATGCTGATGGAAATATATGATATTGATGATTAACTGAAACTAATTCCTCCCCCTCCTTAAAACCAAATGCACCTTTCACCTTTGTAAATACGCACCTCCCTTCAACAACATCTGCGGCAACATGCGCTTCTCCTTTCATGGCGTCTAGCACTGAATCCGAAGCAACTATATGAAATGGTACACTGATCAAAGCAGAACCGTTAATGTCTTGACACGTCGCTGCGAGAATATCCCGAGTAGCAAAAGTAGAATATGCTGCTACTGTTTCCAATGCTTCGTCTGGCAACTTTAGCTTTGTATCCATCCTTGATATAGTTGTAAGCCCGCCAGAATATGCTTCAGTTTGAAATATTACACGTGAATTGTCTGTAGCGTAACCTGCTTGAAAGTGATCTTCGCCAAGCACCGCATCACAGTGGAACATAACGCCATTCACCAAGTCCCGAACATTGCCAAGACGATCTATTGCGCCGTGTAGAACGAAAAAGTCGCCTTTGTTCAACTTATGGTCCTTCGCATACATTATCCCATTACGGAGTACACTATAACCGGTAATATATTTTGAAACTTGATTAATACTGCCACCAAAGGATATTACATCGTCTGAACTGTCACCCAAATATGAATTGCCCTTTACTGATAATCTTTCTGATATTGATGCGGCGGATAAATCTCTACCACCATCTCCCCCGCCAAACAAAACGTCAACATTTCCTGTGGTAATAAATTCTCCAGAAACATCTGGCACCGTAATAGTTCTATCTGCCGTCAATTTCGGCATTTTTATAGATGTTCGGTATACAGGTTCATCATCTTTTACCTTTGACATTACCAATGTTAAGGATGATTCAAGACACGTCCACTCCCCGCCATTCATATCTTTGGTTCCGAAGTCTTGGTATAAAAACGCCGGGACACCAAAATTAAAAATTTTGTCTCCAATTTTTTTCGTAATTACATAGTTGTTGCCATTTAATTTTGCAGCCTCTGTGCCATTGATAATTATGCGATCGCCAACAGCAAAATTACAAACTTGGCTACAAGTCAACTCCAATTCATTAGACTCCCCTGCTTTCAAGCTAGCAATTTTGTTTCTGATACACTCAGATTTAGAGGTTGTGCCAGATTTCCAAAACGATTCCACGCTACTTGCTAGTCGTATCCGACTCTCTGGGGACTCACCTACATATAAATTTTGTTTTACATATAAATTCATATCGATTTCCATTTTATTATTCGGCAAATTTCCCTTTATTCTCAATGTGTCCTTCACGTTTGGTTTTATTTCATCCGTTTTTAATGTGCCATCAACGTTGGCATCAAAATGCACTACTAATGCTTCTTGCCCTGGTAACGTGTTAAATGACGCGATAACTTCACTAGTGCGAATAATTATACCTTGCCAATTTGAACCATATAAAGTAACATTGAAAGACTTCAATAACAATTGATTTGATCCGATCTTTCCATCAATTATCCATTCCTTTCGGTCGCCTAATAATCCATCGCTATTTCCAACTAACACAAGTGCTCCTCCCACTGGAAAATTTGCCATACCATTATTAATAATTAATCCGTCGCTATTTATTAATTCTACCATGCCCATTTCGGTGCTGGAAGGTGATAAGATTGATATGTATGCCCCGTCGGGATGAATACCACTTGCGTGAATGTTATTATAAATTCGAATTTGGTTGCCGTTCAATTGCTTTATGCGGCAAATAATTCCACCTATCGGTTTGTTGTTGCTACTAATGATTCCGCTGATTACAATGTAATCGTTTACGTGTATGCTCGAGTTGCCTTGTGAAATGTTAAAGTTGGTCCCGTTTACCACAGCATCGATTGTACTTCTATGGCTACCGCTTGAAATCAATTTAATCGACCCTATGTTTGAACAGTTGGAAAAGGGTGAAATGCCATGCCTGTCCAAAACAATGACCTTTTCAGCTGGATATACTGTAACTACAGAAAATAAACGATTTTGCTGAAATACAGAAGCGCAGGAATCATCAATATCTAAAAGCATCATTATATCATATGCACGGATGTTTTTATATTCAAAGGTCGTTGTTACATAAATTCCACTTGGTGTATATGTAATGGATTCAACGGGTACACGATTGAAATCACTCGAAAATTTTAACGCTCGTTTCGATTGAGTAGCTATTTTAAGAGTTTTTTCGTCCCGGGATACATCGATATCACCTTTAATAGTTAAACCTTTTCCAACATACCCTGCGCCATCTACGATCGATCTGCCTGTAAAATGAGAGCTGCCATCAAATGACATTTTTTCCTGCCCTTCCAGGGTGCTGACGTCTGCTAAGATTTTGGTTGGTCGTATATAAACTGAGCCTATTGGCATTACTATTGGAGGGTAATCAAAATCATTCACACTAAAATGCTTCAATTTAAATTCATCAGAAAATGCATCAGACACTGTCCAGTACTGACCATGTAATTGGTTGTTGTTGTTATTATTGGCGGCTGACATGTAAACTACATCCCCGGCAGATAAGCTGTGCGGTTTATTTGTTTTTAATACATTAGTTGAAGCTACAATAGCTGTAATATTGAATCGTCTGGACATGTCAGGAACTAAATATTGCATAGCGTGCAAATCATCTTGGTTTAGTATGATATTACGCAATTTTAAAGCTGAATCTGCGTGATCCACTGCGAGCATTCCGTCAACGCGAAGTTTGCCACCAACTATTACCTTTTCTTGTAATCGCCTTGTATCAATACTTAACAAAGACTTTGATGTTTCTCTATTACTACCAAATACAACACTTGCACTTTCATTGTCTTTCATAGCAATGGTAGTTCCACTTGTTGCATGAAAAAGTTTAATTTGACCACCATCAACTCTTAAATTATCGACTGCCGTTAAATTTCCAAACACAGTGTTTACAGAATAACCTTCAACTTGCAGTGAACCATCTTCTGCTAAACTATAAGTTCTTGCAGCTGTTTTGATTACATTCTGATTAAAAACAATTGAAACTAAAAACAAAAATCCTACAGATAGAGAGAAAACGGCTTGCATTATTGTTACGCCGATTGAATATTGCAGGCTATTATATGTATGTGTATGTGTGTGTATATATATTTGATAAACCACAGGAAGGATTTGAATGACATAAACTGAGTAGAAAGCACAATCTCGCTTTGTTTAATTTCAATTTTTACTGATATTGATCTGTATGTTCATATAAAATAATAATTTATTATTATTATATTATTATAATAAAAATAATAATGAGAAGATATCACAATAATTAATAATAGTAGCACAATAATACATACAGTAGTATATAACTAATAATAATAATAATTGAATTATTATTGTTGATTTAAAAAAAAAAGAAGAAAGAAAAACAATCCAGCAATAATACTCTGTTAAAATAGTTAAAAAATTGATTATAACTCAGACACATCATCAAACATGGTAATCTCGTATGCTAATAACTTATAAGATACAAAACACCAATTTAAAGTTGGGCAGATAATAAGAAAATGATAAACATTGTATGAAGTAGCAGCTTTAACACAGTAGATGCGCTTCAAAAATACAGTATTAAACACCGTCTCAAGATGGGGGTGTATTTTTTCATCTAAAGTTTTACTCTTTTAATGTGTGATGTATCACATATAATAAATTTAATTTTAAATATTTCACACACTATCTCAAGTACTACTTCATAAATTTAAAAGCACAACAATAATAGACATTCATTTTCAAATATTCTGGGAGTTTCTATTTTTTTTTGGTATTACGACACAGTATGGCCAATAATTGCCAATAAAAAAATACCAGTGTATTTATTTGTTTACAGTTGCCTGATAAAATGGTAAAACGACTTAAAATTACAGAAGAAAAGAAATCCAATGAAACCATTTACATATATTATAAAACCAAAGGTAAAAAAAGTATTACAGTAACCTGGCTCTGTGTGGCGCGGTTAAATAATAATGGTAATAAAGTGGTCCTATTTTTCAAAATCATTATCATAATCTAAATCGGAACTTTCAAACTGCGTCCTACGTACTTAGACTATAATAAATCCAACTCATTAAGTTTATTAAGTTCATTAATGCTGCCAAACAAAAAAGACAAGAGGTACAGTTAACTTTAACTTATATCTGATTTTTTTACTTAAGGTATTCTCGTATAATATATGGGGAAATATAGCAAATTCTCTGCTACTTGGTTTTATACTAATTTTGTAGTGTCCCATCATAGCAGACCAGTCGTCTGAGATTTTATAAAAACATTTAAAACTATTTACTATTGTACATTAAAAATAATTTAATCATTTGCGGAACAATCCTGTTTAGTCGTATACTAGCATGTATGGTACAAGCCTATGGTCTAAAGAAGTATAATGGGTATTATAGATACGTCTGTGTCACATGCCAAAGAATGAATGCAAAATGTACAGAATAGCTCTATATAAATGTACATGGCTTCATGGATATCTATTAGATTTACAGAACATAATGTTTTTCGGGATCTCCCTCTGTGAAAACAATTTATTGCAACATGTATTTAGAGTGCAATTTATATTTCATAATATTAATTATTGCATTGATTCTAGCGGCAGAAATTCAAGCAAACAACGATTGGCACTCAAATCACAAATTTCCTAATATAGAATCATTTCATATATATGACATTGAAAATAAAAGTGAAATTAATAACAAGTATATAGAAATAGAAATAAATAATGAACAAATAAAATTGGAATTTAATATACATGAAATGAGAGATCATAATGCGCGTGTAGCAAAGGCAGCCAAATTTGTGGAAAAATATTTAATACCTTTGATGGATAATGGTTTGAAATTTAATGGAGGAAATCCAGATACATATTTGCATAAAAATCAAAAGGATGGTATTGCCATTGATATTGCAAATCGAATTTTTAAAAAAGTGCAGGATCATATACAGACATATGCATACGGGCCAATTGCTATTAAAAAACGGTGGGCGCACGGAACAAACTTAGTCTATCATAGAGGTGCTCTCACACTTAGTCCTGCTATAGAGCGATTTGGTGGTAAGTTTTCTATGGCACTACTTCTCCTTTCCTTTAATTTGTCGTATCTAACACTTGGATCGTTGTTCGCTATGTACAATTTGCTTCGCAGAATGGGAAGAAAGGTCGATTAAAATGATGTCTGCTTTTTTATGTCATAAGGATACTGATAGGTCGGTATTTGATGTAGGAGCAAATCAAGGTTTGATTACATTTGCACTGCACCATTTAAATCCTAACTTGGTATATCATACGTTTGAGCCACAAAAATTTTTGCATAATATAATAAATGCAAATTTAATTATACAACAGCAAGAAGAACATTATCAATCAAATAGAAGGAAAAGGGTCGTTTCAAATTTTGACAATGTATACACTCATAATGTTGCAGTTTCCAATGTGCATGAAATTTTAAGGATTCCTAAATTATCAAACGTTTTCCCTGACGCCAATATAATGAACACGCGACCCCCATGCACCTTGCAGTGCTAAAGACATGTGCCGGGGTGTTCCGTTTGTAGTTGGTTTAGTTTTAAACGTATACGCATGGCGTGCGGCTACAGGTCGTTCAATTTTATCGTCTCCCACATATAATTGAACTGGACCTTTTTCTTTACTTGCTGAAATCGATAGTGTTAATGTAGAAGCACCTTGTGGCAATAGGTTTGGACCAATTCGCAAATGTTTATAATGTTTTGCATCACCCTTACGCGCTGTATATGCCATTTTTCCTCGAACCGTCTTTCCCTCCACCCACATTTGTACTAATCTGTGGTATGCACGATGTACGTTTTCCTCTGCTTCAATTGGGTCAGCCGATGGCACTACTGGTTCACCTAGCAACTGTAAGGTAGCATTTGCTTCTTTTGCCGTTAACAATTGGCATACACTCTTTAAATGCGATGTAACGTCTGCGTTGACTTCCACATTAACCTCCACATTGGCTTGTTTTGAGAAATCAACAAAATGGCCAATATTTTTGCCCGGTCCTTGGTTTATATATAGTCTTGAATTGGTTGCGTTTTCACCTATAAGTTTCTTTTTATTCATAATACCTTCCATAGATACTTTATCTTTGTGATGTCCATGATCTGCTTCGGAATGTTCCAGCCATGGCAGCCATTCAGTTGTCACAATATCTAAATCGCCATCCAAGTCAACATCGCTAATTCCAATGGTAAAACCACCTGTCAAACGACCGTCATATTTTGCATTCCCAAGTCCACGTTCGATAGCTTCCTCTGTAAATTTTCCAGTCCCATCATTTACATACAAATAAAATCTTGTATCACCGACTGTACTCACATACACATCATTATCTCCATCGTTATCAATATCAATGAAATGACACCCATTAGAGTGCGTATCAGGGTATTGGTCTAAATTTGCTTGTTTGGAAAAATCAGCAAATGTCCCATCTCCACGATTACGATATAATATATCATGTCCATCCAGCCTTGGAAAAAATATGTCATCGATTCCATCGTTATCTGCATCGCCTATACACGCACCACCAGTCATAGTTTCTTCTAAGCAAAATCCACCTTTATCCCATCGGTCTAGCTTTGGATCATATTGCTTAAACAAACAGTTAGGTGTTGTGCGAATAAAACATTGCCTATCGACCAAACCTGCTTGTTGTGCTACATTGGTAAATTTAGCCTGCATTGGTTGTAACGTTGCATGCGGTGCCTTGTCTTTTACAATACATATTTTTGGCGACGATGAAGCTGCTCCATCACACGATGTAAAAATAGTTAATAATAGGCAAATGGTAAATAATAGAAAGAATATCATGGTTATTGACTGCAATTAAAACCGGTGCATAAACGATAAATATGTATCCGTGTATAAAGGGGTAGATGTTTTACTATCTCTGGTATTGTTAAATACATACAGGGGTACTAATAGTAGCGAGAAAGAGAAGTAATGTCATAATGTATGTTACAAATCTACACCACATGTGAGTACCTTGATACTATGGTATAGTATAAATATATAAATATGCAACAACGTTGTTTTATTATTATGTATATTATTATTATAATATTTTAAACAAAATATATTATCTATTATTATTTCAAAATTATATTATAATTATTTATTATTTTCTTTCCTTTATTTTGTAGTATGTTGTTCTGGAAATACTATTTATATTGATAGAAAATTCTATGATCTTAAGTCGACAGCTACCATCGGGCTACTCAGGTATCGAATGGCACTTTCAATGACCACAGAAATTTTTTTGAAGGATTATTTTTGCGTATATTTTTGGAAATAATATTTCAGTTCCATATTTTGGGAATTTTATGGTTTTTATGTTTGGTTGAAGCGTCAAGGCTAAATATTTTAATATCAGTGCTGTCATTTTGGAATTACGGATGTTATTTTTTTTTTGATGTGAAAAAATTATGGTCACGGAAAGTGCCATTCGATTATCGGGTACCATCGGGCTTGGCTGATCCTCCAGTTTATCAACCTGCTAATTTCACTTTTAATTAATAATACTACAGTAATAATAAATACCTACTACGACAAATAATAAAATATAATAAATAATTAATAATAAAAAAGAATAATTATTATTATTATTATTTTCTTTATTATTAATAATAATAAACTCGCCAAACAGAATTTTTTGTGTATTTTTTTTGAAATATGTAAAATGTAAACTTTTAATTTTTAATAAAATTCTCTGTTTAGAAATTACTGAGTTATAATAATAATATAAAAAAAATATATTTTAAGTATATATATATATATATTTATATCAGAAAGGTGTTAAAATTATATCGATGTACCTCTTTCGATACTTCCTTCTTGAGGATGTATTGATACTCATGTAGTAAATTCGATTAACGGGATGCAGTTAAGTTATTATATTCCATATAGGGAGGTAGGAATTATCATTTGAGTGTAATTTAGGGTATCATATAAAATTTTATTTAAATTAATGAGTAAGAGCATATTATATAAGTTATTATATTATATATATATATATTCACATCCCAAAGGTAGTAAATTCACCCTAGAGATATATGGTAGGTCTAGTCGATAAAAATTTCACATTCATATATAACACACAATTAGGCAATCCAGTTTGCGGTGTCCAACAAATCTTCACGGGCTTTCATGGCACCAATGACTGTGCCATAACTCCATGTCAAGTCATGGGCACCTTGTGCTAAACCTGTATCTTTGTTAATTTGCTCATTTAAATGAAAATTGTACGGCTTTACATGATGCGCTACCCTTGTCAAAATACCATCCCCAGTAGCCATTAATGCCCGCATCATGTTTTGAAATAAGCTGCGGTCTAAATTTTGCCCAGGAACAAGCTTCCTTCTCAATTCGACAACGGTTGTAGAATTCAATACATGTTGGCTATGTTCCAACGAGAGCTTGAAAAATTCAATATTTACGTCAGAAATATGCAATGGGACCCCAGCTTCAATATGTTCTTTTGCTGCAGTATAAAAGATTTCAGCTAACGATGATGAGCATAAAATCCAAGGATTGCCACCTGATGGTTGCGATGTATTTCCGCCATTGTAGACATCATTTGGATAACGCCCGACTAAAAGTCCTGGGAGACCCAGTTCATCGTCTTTTTTATTTATGGAAAAGTCGGGATAATTATTGGAAGAAAAAGTATTCATCAAAACAGCAACGGAACTTTGAACACGTTCACTACTTGGGCTATAGAAGCCATCCCCATTATTACCATACAAAACGCCAAGATGTACAGCAGAGTCTAATGGCCGTTGGTTTGGAATTTCCATAATTAAACCTTTATTGGCATCCCAATGATTTGAATTAATGTTATCTTCAATACTTTTTGCTGTCGATGCATATGAAGATGCAGATGAAGTATCACCCAGGGCTGTGGCAATTTGGGCACCTAAAAAAAGTGCACGGCGCATGACAAATTTCACAAAAAATACTTGAGAATTAATCTCTTCCCAAGGATCGCCGCTGTTTTGTGACCACACTTGCTGGATACGTTCTAAATCACGCTGCACCCCCGCCATATTTGGATTCATTACATATATATTTTGTTTCACATAATCAGTTTTGTTCTCACTTAGTAATTCCTTTGCCCATAACAATAAAGTAATTGTTCGTAATGCCATGCCATCTCTTTGTGGTCTCATCCATCCCTTTTCGTAACATTTGCCGTCAACATAAAATTTTGGTTCACCGCGAATATCAATGCCATTAGGATCGTTTGCAAATTGAGCTCGATGAACCCAGTTAATGTAGCTTTCCATGAATCCTTGATACTCCACTGGCAATTTATAATCAAAAAGCTTTGACATTGAAATTGCACCATCTCGTTGCCAGTGGTAATAGTAGTCTGGTGATTGGGTTGATGGGGATGCCATAACAGCCCCATTTCCATGAACATTCAAATTTGCTTCAAAATATCCTTGCATCAGCTTCATTTGATCCGCTGTGAATGGCGCGTTTCCAGACGGTGAAGGAGATGGTGGGCTAGGTGGAGGTGAAGGCGATGGACTTGGTCCACTTGCTGGGTTGTAGCACCACGGCTCTGTGCTCGGAACATTTGGAACCCAACAGCATCCTTTGGATTCACATTGATTTTGATTGATACCGTAGTATCCGCAATCTACTTTTTTTGATACGGAACATTGAGCATTTACTTTCTTGATTGAACGAAGTCGTTGTCCACAAGTCATAGAAACGCAAAAAATGACACACAGTACTGAAACAGATAAAAAAGCTTTCATATTGATATTTCGTTGGTTATCACTCAATTACAAAGAGGCAACACCAAAGTAGAAATGTACGTACGGGTTAATACGTGATAAAACGTTGTTTATTATATATCGCAGGGTTCGAAAGTTAAAATGATCAGTATGCATTGTGTTACGAGAATCTGTTGCAACATTGTACGCGTGTGTGTGTGTAGCGAGTGTATGCTGTACATGATAATAATAATAATAAATAATAATAATAATAATAATAGTAGGTTTTGAAAATAATAATAATAATAATAATAATATAATAATAATATAATAATAATACCTGGTATAATAATAAAAAATATAATAAAACAAAAAAATAAAAAAATATAATAATACTGTATTATAATAATAATAATAATAAAATAATAAAAATAATAATAAAAAAATTACGAGGCGTAGTAGTAATAATATTAAATAATAATAATAAAAAAAAAATACTGCTGCAAATAATAAAGCTCCTTTTTTTTTCTTTTTTATTTATGGCCACAAATACAAAAAATGGATACGGTAAACCAGTAAACCATTATTAAAAAACCAAGCACGTGCTGGTAGCATGCTGGGCTTGGAGCTTGCCAGCTTGCCATTATTTTATTATTATTATTATTATTATTGTAACATTTGAGATCCCAGAGATAAGAGCTACTATTAGTGGAAGTGTGCAAGTACGTACCATTGTGGTATAGTATTAACAATAGTAATAATATCTCATGATGGTCGTGACGCTAAATCCGGAACTTGTATCTTAATAAGTATACCGCACCTATATATACAATATTTAAAAATCAAGTATGGGATTTTTTAGCGTCCTGTGCTCATCCTATAAGTTCAAATAAGAAGACATAATTTAATAAATATTTTCTCGTCGCCTGGAAGTGTAATGGAGTCCTGGGGTTTTAGGAAGTAAAAACAAATAGAGTTTGTTCAAAATATAATTTTAATAAAGGTGACGAATCGATAGTATCATTATATATGGAAGCATTTGTTGTCTCTGGGTCAGAAGCAATATTAAAAGAAATACCAATACCCGTGCCAAAAAAAAATGAAGTTCTAATAAAAATATTACGCGCTGGAATATGTAACACTGATATTGAAATACTACGTGGTTATATGGGGTTTGAGGGAGTTGTGGGCCATGAGTTTGTTGGTATTGTTGCAAAAGTGAATACAGATACAGATAATTATGAAGTAGAAAAAGAACGTTTATTAAATAAAAGGGTGTGTGGAGATATTAATTGTGCTTGTATGGATTTAAAGAAATGTACGACATGTCAAATAGGTTCAGATCTAGGTAGAAATCACTGCCCAACAAGAACGGTATTAGGAATTTTAGGCAAGAATGGTACATACAGTCAATATATAACTTTGCCAATTTGCAACTTGCATTTAATCCCTGACAGTATCGATGACGAGACTGCCGTTTTTGTTGAGCCACTTGCTGCTGCATGTCGAATTATTGAACAAAAAGTTATTAATGTAAATACAGATCGTGTTGCTGTAATTGGTGATGGAAAGTTAGGCTTGTTGGTGATGGAGGTTTTAGCTCGGCAAGATTTTCAAAAATATAAACCAGTGATTATAGGACATCATCCAGAAAAGATGTATTTGTTGAATGATTTAAATGTTGAAATGGTTATGTTGAAAGATGATGATAATATCCCTAATAATATGGAGGAGAAATATCAAAGTAAGATTGTTGTTATGCAACAAAAAACTGATTTACAAAATGCCTTTGATGTGGTTATTGATGCCACTGGTACACCGGGAGGATTAAATTTAGCTGCATTTATGACGCGACCGTTAGGAAAACTAGTTTTAAAAAGTACATGCGCAGTCGGTAGTAACTTTAATACTGCCCCATTTGTTATAGATGAGATAAATATAGTTGGCTCACGTTGCGGCCCTTTCCCAGACGCTATTGGTTTGTTAAACAATCATGCAATACCTTTAAATATGAAAAAATATGTCTCGTATGTATACAAATTATCGGAGGTGCAACAGGCCCTTGAAAAGGCTAAGGAAAAAGGAACATTAAAGGTCCAGCTTGTCATGTAATGCATGTGGTCAGAATAAATATATTTGTGTTCAAATGGCCTTTATAATAATTATAAAAAAAAAAATAATACGTGCATACCTAGCATACCCGCATACCATATACTGTAGTAATAAATAATAAAAAAAAAATATAAGCCACAGTATAAGCTAATATAACTTACGTACTTACTATTATTATTATTATTTATTATTATTAATATCGTAATTATTATTACAGGTACGACGTATTATTTTTTATTATAATTATTTCAATAATAATAATAATAATAATAAATAAAAAATAAAACAACATAATTATTATAACATAATAATAATAATAAATAATAATATAATAATAATAATAATTATTTCAATAATAATACTACAGTAATAATAATAATAAATAAATTATTAATAATAATTATTAATAATAATAATTTAAATAATAATACCACCTGCAGTGCAAGTGATTAAACATGTCGTTGAGCGTTAAACATGTCATTGGGGCCAAAGTTAATGCTATTCCCATGCTAAAAGTAGAAATTCTGGAACAAAAATCGATGATAAAACCTTAAAATAAAAAAATGGAATCACAAAACTATTTTTGTTTAAGGTTTTATCATCGATTTTTGTTCCAGAATTTCTACTTTTAGCATGGGAATAGCATTAACTTTGGCCCCAATGACATGTTTAACGCTCAACGACATGTTTAATCACTTGCACTGCACCTGTAAATAATAATAATAATAAATAATAATAATAAAATAATAATAATAATAATAATAATAATAATAATAAAATCCACCCACACAACACCAAATCACTACTTAACTTATAATAATAACCAAAGTACCCAAGCACTAAGCAATCTACTTGTTAAAAATTATGACGCCAGTTTCTTACGTTGGTTGTATTTTGAGAAAACGGTAAATAATCGAGACACAGCATGCAGCGAATTAAAGTAATATGTATTAGTTTGATCGTGTGTTGCTACTTTTCAACGTGTTATGGGCACGGAAGAACAGTGAAATGGAATCCACCTCCGATTCCAGACGATGTTATTGCCCACGACTATCCATATACGTTAGAAGGTATGTCGTTCACTGGATATGCTGCATATCCAAAGTCATCGTTGGCTAAGAATTCGACGGCATCAGCGCCAGGAATTTTTATTGGCCATACATGGAATGGGTTATCTGTAATGGAAAAGTGGCGTTGCCAACAACTGGCAGCAAAAGGTTACATTTGCTTCGCTCCCGACCTTTACGGTACTGGTATACGACCAAAAACGGACGCAGCAGCAAAAGCAGAAATGGATAAGTTGTTATCTAATTTAACTTCATTTTACTATAGAATGGAATATGGGATGGAAATTTTAAAAACCAGAACCGTGCAAAATAATGAGAATGCAGTTAATACATCGGCATTGTTTGCAAATGGTTATTGCTTAGGAGGGCAGATGGTGTTGGAGTTAGCAAGGAGGGGATATCCAAATTTAATTGGTGTTAGTTCTTTCCATGGTGAATTGGGAAACTTAACATCCCAAAGTCATGATCACTTTACAAAAGAAGTTGCTATTTCTGTTCATCATGCAGACTTAGATTATCAGGGATATCAAGCATTATTAAATATCGAAAATGAATTCCGTGCGCACAATGTATCAACGTGGACAACAACTAAATATGGCAATTGTCACCATGCTTGGACAGTACCCTCTAATGAAAATTACAAACCCTTTGAAGCTGCTCAGAGTCATGATTATATGAATAGCTTTTATTGTGCAATATTAAAAGATTCAAAATCGCAACCAAAAGGATGCATGTAACACGCAAAAGTAATATTGTAAAGAACTGTGTTATTAAAAACTTTAAAAATCTTTAATATTTAATATATATATATATATATATATAAAATAATGTGAGTAAGTTAAGAATTAATTATATTATCATACCGTTATTAATCACAGATATGCATATAAATTTTTTTATTTTATTCCATATTATCATAATGCATACGCTTCGTATCATTAATTAAATTAAATGAAGTACTTGGTAAGATTATCATACCTATGATATGATACGTATGATATTATATACCCGGTAATACCAACGTAATACTGGTACGAATAATTTATATTTTGAGTACCAAGGTAAATGGAAAAATATAACATCGTATTTTATTTTATTTTAAAAAAAATATTTTTTTTACTCTGGTATCATACTTTACACAAACGCAATATGTTGTCCACTTTTCATCTTTTGGATACTCTTCTTACTATTACTACCTGGTGATGCACTGCTGCTCTTTGGACTTTGTTGATGTATACCATTTTGCCCAATATAATTGTATCCATCAATTTCATCGTCGTCTTCGCCACTACTGAATTCAACATCAGATGTTCCCAGTGATAATGGCGAGTATTTTCGTTTATATAATAATATGTATGCATCTGGTGTTTGCACATGCGATGCATCTAACACAGGTGTAACACGCTGATCATCAAAATGTATCCATTCATCTTTTTCAAAATCACGGCAATAAGATGTATAATGCCCTGAGCGGACGCCGGCGCCGTGGTGGCAAATAACAGCCATTAAATCGTAAATAGACCCAAGTTCTTTTGACGATATTTCTTTGCCATCATTTGTACGAGTCATATCAGGGTGCATATGAGGTTTTAAATCCAAATCATTTAATGGGTATTCCACGTAACGATCATTTTTAAACCAAAATCTTCCAACTGCTCTCCATCGTTTCAAATGTAGGCAAAGAATTTCTGGCAATGCAGATATTGTTAAACGTTTTTCAGTCGGATTTTCTCCGATGAATGGATACTTTCCATCAAATGCTATTTCGTCATACTGCGCCAATCGCCGTTCTAAGACATTATTGCCAGATTTTTTTATCGCATCACAATTTCCACAGGCATACGGTTGGCGAGGAGATAATTCTTCTTTCTTTGTAAATCGATTTAAGCAGTCTCTTAAATTCAAATATCTGGCTTGGAAGCCTATCTTTCCATCGCTTTCACGCCTGACCTTTATGCAATTAACATTTAGCATCGTATAATCTAGCGATAAATCCAAAAACATTTCAATTCGCTGTCTATGATTACCGCAACGACCACATATAACATCGCTAGCTATTTTGCCACCAAAAAATTGTTCTACTTTTATTTTTTTCTCGTCCTTTAAACGATCGAGTAAATAGTGTAAAAAGTCATGGGCATCTTGCTGTGTGTTTCCACCAAAAAATGGCATTAAGCGTGTTATAGAGTTGAAAAAATGTTGCGGTGACCATGTTGAAAAAGCACCATGTTTACCCTTCCATATGGCTTCGTAAATTATTTTTATTTCTTTTGTAATTGATATATTTTCAATTGAGTTGATATTAGGTTGTATCTCAATTCCAGGTGATGGTTTCGGTGTACTTATGTGCGTTGTCGTTGTTATTCGATTGTTGTTATTTTTCGTATTAGTAGTATTATTTGCAACAAATGGATGAGGTTCCGATATTTTTTGTTTCTTTGTTCCTCTTCTTCTAGACACACGACCCCGGCTATTATTCACGTCTCCACCTTGTAATTTATTAATAATACTAGACGGCGCAAAATCTTTTCTACCTGATGGTAAAGCATCTTGTAAACATGTAACAGATCTAGGACCAGGTCGTTTTTTCACGTAACTTACACTCTTTTTACCACCAGAACTGCTTGAACTATCACTACTACGAACATTTTGGCTAGAGAATGACGGCGTGCGTGGTTTTAATGGAAAGTTGGAAGGCACATCGCTATTATTGATTTCTTTAAACATCTCCGTATAACATAAACTCTGCAACACAGAGTTCATAAAACATGTATTCCCAAGGTTATATAAACCAACACGACCAGGCTCGTGAATGCCGTCTTGTTCACGCAAACGTACACTAGCACGTGATTTTCTGGCCACTGTGCGTACACGTGACCTTGGCTTGCTATCATCGCTGGATTTTTTACTTATTTTTATCGTACTTAAGTTTCCAAAAATTGGTTTCCATTCTTCCTTGTTGGTGTTATTTTGCGCGTTGTTGGCTCTATTATTATTATTACTACTGGTTTTACTTTTGTTCTTCGTAGTTGACGAACTATTGGTTTTAGTTTTTCGCCAACTCCGAGCTGGGGACCTCATATTAGTATTAGCGTTCCTTCTCTACTTCCTTTCTCTAAACCTTTTTCTAAACGATTTACTATATACCGAAAAAAAAATCTAGGTATGTAGTATGTGTGGATATATAAATGTATATATGTAACAGTATATATGTAAATTACAAGTAACTCGCTGTGGTAAAACAAAACAAAAACTACAAAAGTGTACTATATATTATTAAATGCAAATATATATATATTGGACCTATTGAACAGTATCGCACAATATGTGGTGTAAAATTGTATGTATATATGTATGTATAGGCATATATAAATGTAAGTACATATAGATGTGTAAACCCAACGTACAATCCTGCGGCGTAGCGGATTTCCAATCAAGGCAGAGAGGTGTCGATATATATCTTAAAGAAGCGTGATAAATAATAATAATATTCTACTACTATATTATATACATAAATGTGTTGTATTTTATATTATTATTTATTATTATTGTTATAAAACACAGACATTATGGTACACAATAATAAAATAGGTGTCATTGGAATCTGTTGATAATAAATGTAAAAATTATTATTATTATTTCATTACTACGCGTTGTAATAAAACACAGACATTATGGTACACAATAATAAAATAGGTGTCATTGGAATCTGTTGATAATAAATGTAAAAATTATTATTATTTCATTACTACGCGTTGTAATAAAATACAGACATTATTACAATTATGGTACACAATAATAAAATAGGTGTCATTGGAATCTGTTGATAATAAATGTAAAAATTATTATTATTATTTTTCATTACTACGCGTTGTAATAAAATACAGACATTATGGTACACAATAATAAATAGGTGTCATTGGAATCTGTTGATAATAAATGTAAAAATTATTATTATTTCATTACTACGCGTTGTAATAAAATACAGACATTATGGTACACAATAATAAATAGGTGTCATTGGAATCTGTTGATAATAAATGTAAAAATTATTATTATTTCATTACTACGCGTTGTAATAAAACACAGACATTATGGTACACAATAATAAATAGGTGTCATTGGAATCTAATAATATTGTATTGTAATTTAAATATTGTATAATAATAAATGTATAATAATAATAAATAATAATAATTGGAACAATCATGCTGCTGCTACTAATTATTATAAAGTAGCAGTTTTATTTCATCCTGTATTATGTATATTGTTATTTCAGTATCCCCGTGAAAGATTTGCCAAATAAGACTCTGAACTAATTATTGGTGTTATAGAAATGAATAGCACAATACAATCTCAAAGCTTTACACACTTGTAATTGTGTGTGCGTGTTAATAATATTATTCATTTTGTACATTTTTTCATCAATGGAATCAAAAACCTATCCCCTGGCTATTTGCATATTTTTAAGACCTGTGTGACCTGTGTGGGACCTGTGTTAAAACGAGAAGTGTTTACAAACAAGTGAAATACGCTCGTATCAGATCATTAACCTCCATTTAAAGTGGAGCCAAGTGTACATGAAATACGCTCGTATATCATTAAACTCCATTTAAAGTGGAGCCAAGTGTGTACAAGTGGTCTGGAATTATGGTGGTCCCTCACTTTAACTTCTCTAACTTGACTCAAAAGTTCATGAATTCATCAACGGAGTCTGGAAAGTGGAAAGCTCAGTCCGCTGATACCTCGTCTACTACGTCGTACGTTCATACGTATGAAAGAAAGATTATTATTACGTATTATTATAATAAACATAATAACAATAATAATTCCAATATAATACATTATATTAGGCACTACTACCTACTACTGTTATAGATCATCAATTTTATTATTATACTACTATTACTACTACTGTATATTATTATTATTATTTGTTGCCTCATTTTATTTTAAAAAAACATGTACGACGTGTGTGATCTATTGCACTTCACAGTCTGTTTTTGTTTACAGGAGGCAGGTAGAATACTTACGGCACATTCTTTACCCATCCAAAGTATTACAATTTATGTTGCAATAATATACCATATCACACTGTAATATGGGAGGTATTTTATCAACATTGAGAAAAAGCAATAGTAAATATGTATTGGTATTGTTAGCCATAGCGTTTTTGTATCATCGGTCCCCAAAAAACCGAAAGAAAAGGAAAAGGAAGAAAGAACTCGCACACATGGAACAAAAGAAGGGTTCAGGTAAGAAAATTCCATCTTCGGTTGTGAAATCAAAAATTTGGAATATATTACTTCCTAAAACATGGACAAGTGCAGGAACAAGTGAAATTTTACAGCTCATAGTATTATATATTATCCGTATTCCAGTTTTATTGGATCTTTCCGATATTGTTAAAGAGGGCGATCGCGTATTGTTCACCAGAGATCGTTCAGCATATTGGAAAACGTTTCGCCGCTTTCTACTTAGTGCCGTATCACAAACAGTAATACAAGAACTTAGTACATATTTGAAGAAAAAAATAGAACTTAAATGGCGTGAAAAAGTTACTAAAAAAATTCATGCAAACTACTTTGATAAATCAAACTACTATCACGTTGAAACCATTGTGTCCGATGTAGACGCTAGAATGACAGAAGATGTGGAAAAAACGACTACAGGGTATGCTAATTTTTTAAATGCAGCTTTATTTAATGGAACTACAGGAATATTTTATTTATTGAAATTGTGGTTTGAGTATGGTATTTTTTATGCAGCTTCACCGTTCATATATATTGTTGTAGCTCAATTTGCGGCATCAAAATTAGTACCTATGAATTTTGGAATTTTTCGTACGTTGGCATCTGCAAAAGCAAAATACCGCAATGCACAAACACGGATAGTTGTTCATTCGGAGGCTATCGCAGCATTAAACGGTGCCGCTCGAGAAAAGGAAATTTTGGATGAATTATTTGATTCCATGAATTCTGTACAACGCACCGTATACAATAAACTATTGTATTTTACAGGGTGCAATCAATTTTTTCTAAGACATTTACTAGCTGTAGTTGTCGGTTGGTTTGTTATTGGGCAAGGCGTGTTTACAAATACTGCAGCTGCTACCGCGAGCATCAAAGCTATTGCAAATGTACGCGCGGAGGTAGGGTATCAATTTATTTTGTTCAGTCAGGTAATGTATTCAGCTGCAATGGGTAATCGCATGTTTACTGCTTACAATAAAATTCAAGGACCAGCGTTTCGTATTGTAGAGCTATTGCAAGCATTAAAAGATGTCACAAAACGCGATGCTGCAGAGCAAGATGCAAACTTCAAGGATAATAATTGCATAGCGTTTGAAAAGGTTGATGTATTTACACCAACAGGGAACCTGTTAGTGAAGAATTTAACGTTTGAAGTTACTGGGAACAACGATAGTTTATTGTTAACTGGTCATAATGGCGCCGGCAAAAGCAGCATTTTTAGATGTTTGGCTGGGTTGTGGAAAATTCCTGCCGGTGAAATAACCAAACCAATGTCAAAAATTAATCCAAACTCACTATCGGGTGATGTGTTTTATTTGCCTCAAAAACCGTATAATGTAGTTGGCACATTAATTGATCAATTAATTTATCCAGCATCAGCGAATGAATGCGAAGAATTGTCAATTGAATATTTAAAACGAATTTTAAGCAAAGTTGAATTGAGTTATTTAGCAGATAGAAAAGGCGCGTTTACGGACGATACAAATTGGGAAGATGCATTGTCATTAGGCGAAAAACAACGCTTGGCTATTGCAAGGTTGTTGCATCATAAGCCAAAATTTGCTATTTTAGATGAATGTACTAGTGGTGTGGCTACCAGCATGGAAAAGTATTTATACTTACTTTTAAATGAAATGAATATTTCATACATAACAATATCTCACAGGCCTATGTTAGAAGGTATGCATTGTAAATTATTATGTATCAATGGAGATGCTGATAAAACATATACATATAAGATATTGCGCACATCTGAGGAGCTAAAGGCAGAGTTGAATGCTGGTTTGAGAGCTGAAATTGGCGAAGGGGTAGGTTTAGGCGGAGTACCATCTAACAAATTCTTGGATAAAAGTGATGGTGGAAATAGTGAGCGTAAAAAATCACTATCACTCGATGAACGGAGTCACCCATATCAGAATATATTGTTAGATCATTTAGATCGTACCAATAAAATGAAAGCTGTATTTAAATCTGGTAATAGCATTGAAGCCATGATGAAGGTGCTAGATCAAAAAGGATTACCAAAAAAATGGAAGCAGAAGGTTTTAATGGTTTTTGGCGGAATCGTAGGTCAAGCATTTATGACGGATTTACAATTATTTTTTGAAACAGAAATTTTTCGCTCGTTGTTTCAACGTGATCAAATGTTGTTTTTCCGCACCGCATTTTTTGGTGTTCTCGGTGCATTGGGGATGTCCGCAGTAACATCATTTGCTGAAAATGCACAAAACATGCTTGAAGTAGATTTAAAGGAAGCCTTAACAAAGAAATTTATGTCATCTTATATGGCAAAAGCAGCATTTTACAGCTTGAAAAGTGTAGATGGCAGAGTGAATGATCCAGAAGCTCGAATTTCAGATGATCTGAACGAATTTGTAGAAATGCTTAGTTCGCTAGTCTTGGAGGTTATTAAGCCTTTAACTACTATAACATGGCTTGGCTATCGTTTATCGCGTAGCGTTGGAATAGCAGGTGCCTCCTCTTTGTACGCATATTTATTTGCGGCAGGAATATTAACTAGGTATACTATGCCAGACTTTAAATCACTGGTTGCAAAAAAAAATGAGCAGCTTGGTATGTATAAATTTTCGCATTCAAGTGTTCGTACACATTGCGAATCGATTGCATTTTTTGGCGGCGGTGATCGTGAGAAAGACATAGCGTGGAAGCGATTTCAAGGAGTGTTGGAAGTTGAAAGAGAGAAAGCATGGGCAGATCTTTGGTTTGGTCATATAAAATCCTTTTTTGTTCGTCAAATGCCTGATCGTGTTCAGCAACATTTACGTTTTCAATTTGCTATTAACAATTTCCAAGATGATTCAAGAATATTTGAAGATGGTGGAGCGGCGCTTAGTATGGGACAACATATGATATGGGGTGTGCAGAATGCTGTCAAGCGTAGCGTAAATGACCTTGTTGAGGTATCGGATAAATTTAACAATTTGAGTGGTGTCATATTCCGTTTGTATGAAATGCAAATTGCAATTGATGAATTGCCCGCCCCAGCCTTCCGCTCGTCGTCCTCCAGAAATGGAGGTAACAACGCCGGTGTAACAATTGATGCAAAACCTTTAAATCCGACGATTCAAATAAAAAATTTGGATATTGTAACACCGACCGGAAAATGTTTGTGTTCTCATATTGACTTAAAAGTTAACCAAACAAACCGGTTATTAGTAACTGGGCCAAATGCATCTGGTAAAACTAGCTTTTTTCGTGTGATGGGTGGTTTATGGCCAGTCTATCCATCCAAAACTGGTGAAATTAATATCGAAGGCGATTTGTTTCTAGTACCGCAACGTGTTTACAGCGTTACCGGTACACTATTGGATCAAGTAACGTACCCAATGAAAATAAAAGAAAAAGATGTAACAGACGAACTTATAAATGAGGCACAAGAATTATTAGATTTAGTTGGTATAGGTTATTTGGTTGGTAGAGATGGTGGATGGAATATTGTTAGAAAATTTGAAGATGTTTTATCGTTGGGGGAGCAGCAAAGACTTGGGATGGCGCGATTATTTTTCCACAATCCTAGTTTTGCTATTTTGGATGAATGCACCGACGCAGTCAGTGTCGATGTTGAGGAAAGATTGTATAAAGCAGCTGTTAGCAAAAATATTGTGTGTATAACAATCTCAAAACGTTTAGCGCTGATAGATTTTCATGAAACCGAATTGAATCTAGGAGGTAACAACGGTGATGGATTCATAGTAAAAAAGTTGTAACTACCAGTTTTGTGTGCAATTTTGAATAACTGATAAAAAAGCTTTTTATATTATAACTTACCAAGAGTATTATTAAAATAATAATATTTATGCGCGTATTATAATTTTATTTATATATAATAAAACATAAAATCAATAAACATCAACAATAATGTCTCTCACTGATTACGACTCTTCATCAAACGAAATTCGCAATATTCCACCGATGGACATCACCCCGGATAATCATTTTGGTTCCAGTAACATAGCAACCAGAGTAAAGGCAAGGAACGAAAAAGCACGTAGTAAGGCAGCTCATAAGCAATCACAACATCTTAAGACTCGGAATCTAGGCAATACGTCTTCTTCTGAGCCCCCCTCACATGAATATTAATCCCAAAGGTAATAAATGTAAGTTTATATATGAAAAGTGCAGATCTATTTGAAATAGACTTCTCTACATTTCCTATTTTTTTAAATTGTATATGATATGAATATTAATCACAGGTACAAAATTTTATTTATAACTTATGAGTAAGATACTATTATATATATTTTTATAAAAAAAATATAATATTATATTAAGCTCTAGTTTATATATATCATATTAAAAATTTTATTAACATATAATATATTTAAATATTCATAACTTTAAGGCTTACTCAATAATTTAATAAAATTTTATATACCTTGTAAATGATATATATCTTACTCATTGATTTAAATAAAAAAATTATATCTCTCTGTGATTGAAATAAATATATACCCTGTAAATGTTATCATATATATACTGTTTTATCTAATTCGACTAGATCTTCGTCCATAGTAAACTTGTACCTTTGGGGTTAACATTCGTATGAAAGTGAACATTTTAATGTGTAGTTGCTAGAGTGTATGAATTTCACACCTCCAATATAGCACGTTTCTTCTTCCCTCAGAAATATACGATCACAGCTACCACAATTGATTACAGAATATATTAATTACAGGTATTTGTACATGTAAGCGTAGATAAATCGACAATGTTTATTCCAAATCATCATTCTTGTATGGAAAGATGGCTAAACCATAAACAGTTACGATGCAGTGCATTGTTGGGTTTTCCCATGGCACTTTTACAAATGAATCCAATTTCGTATCACAGTACATAGTATTTGATGTAAACATGCCTGCGCCATTTTTTTGTGTAATAATAACGGATATCAAATATTTAAACGGTTTGCCAATAGCATCAGATTTTTTAAATATATAAGACATAATTGAATTTGACCATTCAAAAACTTTTGTTGGCCTATAAGTTTGCTCTCTTAATGTTGCATCAATAGCTTGTTTAATTAATGGTTCGATCTCATCGACCATATCTAGCTCTGTATCCATATCCATCTTCCCTGTTTCGTTACGATTTTGTATGTATAGCGCCTGTGTGCAATAATAATAATAATAATGTCTACGAACAATAGTATATGTGTTTTAGTGAAATGTACATGCGTATAAGCAAGCCGTGAGGCACTGTCAAGAATGTTCCGACATGTGTCATTTGTAAAAAAACTACGTCATTCAATCATTCATTATTATTGTTGTTACTCTATAATTTCAATAATAATATGTAATAATAATAATAGTATTATTATCCATATTACAATTATTCTCTCTGCCTATAGAATACTGCATACTACTATTGACAGATTATATGACCATTTAGTAATTTAAATAAGCCTCTACATAGAATGGACATAGCAGCGACACAGCACTGCGTAAGGCGGCACATTATAAATCATATTAAAAAAATTTGATTATTATTTGAATTTTTTTATGCTTTTTTTATTTACGTTGAATACCGAAGTTTATAACCGAATATCAAGTCGAATTGATTTGCACATAGAGGCCGTTCGATCAATTTACGCGTCGTCTGTACGTCTGTACGCACCGTCGAACCGTAAAAGAGGCCGTTGCTTGTTGTTCTTCTTATAGCTCTCCTCTTCTAATATTGTTGACAGCCACAACTCAATCGGCAAATGAATATACCACAATATGTACACATCTAACACAAAAACGATACGTGTGCAGTTTTCCTACCATAATAATAAAATAATATACCAATAATCATTATGGCAACACAGCTACCATCGTATGTAAAATTAATTGTCACTGCAACTGGTAGTGCACTGATCGGGTTGTCTATTGGATATTTATTACGAAGTAAAGATAATGATACGAACGGGAACAATGCCTATAAATACGATGATGGTAATGAAAGTAGAAAATTGCACGCCAAACTTGCATCTTTGAATAATCAAATGAAAAATGCGAACAAGATTATAAATAATATGCTGAATGATGTAAAAAAATGCATTCTTGATGTTGATAAACAGAATCTCCAGGTAACTGAGACATCGAATATTAAAGCATCAATAATATCGTCAAGTAGTGAGCGATTCGATCATTTATTAAACAAATTGCAAAATAAATTAAACGAAACACTATCATTATATAGTCATACTTACAAGGGAAGTATGGCGCTAAAGAAACAATTGACTGAATGTCAGGATGAGATGGAAAGAATGAAAATGTTGGTTTTACAGGCTACAAATAGAGTATCAACGTCAGTGCAACAGATTCCGCCAATAGGTCATACAACCTTTAGTTGGGGTACAAAAAACAATCTTTACAAATAAACTACCTGATATCTTGATGAATACGATTTACCAAATATTATACGAGTACTTTCAGTATGATTCTCTTTTACTAAAATAAAGTAGAATATAGTATGTATATATTGATTCTCTTACTAATACTTTTAACTTATGAGTAAGAAGACAATATATAATATATATATATATATATATATGATTATTTTAATATATATCAAAACCAACACTTCAAGGTAAACAACTTGGAGTTGATACACGTAAAAGCAGACTACTATAACATCATTTAAATGTAAATGGAATGGTATTTACAATGATTTTTTATCATTCTAGTATGTAAACTAATAAGTATAAGTATGTCTATATAACACCAAAATACGACAATACCATGATTGGTACTTTTTCGAAGCATATCTCTTGCATTTAAGTGTAGTGTGACTAATTTACAAAAATAGATAATAAGCTCCTTTTATGTCCTCGATCGATGTGAATCCAATATAAGTATAAAATACTTGTATACATTGATAGGACGAGAACGTGGCAAATTTTATGAAACAATAAATGAAACAATGTTTTACCTTTTATAATGTATTAGTATATATAAAAATATATGAAATGGAAGTGTGATTTAATTTTTATAGTAACAAGTACAAATTACCTATATAGTGAATGTACCAAAAGTGGTGTTTAGTTGGTGTTTTTTACATCTTTTTTATTGTTTTACCTATAAAGCGTCAATATTTCATACTGTTAGACTCGTACTAGTATTCTTAATAAAATCGTAATATCAGTGCATTATTTACTATTTTCTATAAAAGTGTGTTTAGTACACCTTAACGTAAATAATAAAAGTGCCTTGAAAGTAAAGTTATTAAAATTTATAAATATGTATTGTAAGTGCTGTGTGTGTAGTAAGAAACTGCGATACCTTGAAAAATTACACTTTCGTATATTTTCGTGATATTATATTGTTGTTAATGGTGCAAACATAAAATTGATGATTCAACTATTATTATTATCTATACTATACTGTAAAAAAAAAATATCTGCTAATAACCTGGCTAAATAATAATTATAATGTATTGAATTATTGAAATAATAATAATATAAAAAAAAAGATACCTATATAAATATAATAATAATAATAATATAAATATATAAATAATTAATAATAATAATATTATATATATATTATAATACACATTTACATTGGTGTCTGGTTTCCAGTCGTCGTCACCGGGATTTCACAGGCAGTATTGGAGACACAATACATAACAAACATATTATTACACGATAAATTCATACCCATTCTGTACCTGTTTGCAACCGAGAACATGGCAAGCTTAACATCATTTGCAACAAATAGTATTCATGCGGGGCAGCCCCCTGATCCTATTACTGGTGGCGTATGTGTTCCTATTAACCTTTCAACAACTTTTGCACAAGATAATATTGGTGTCCCATCTGGGTCAAATCATCCAGCTGGTTACGAAAAAGGGTTTTGTTATGCACGTGGGTAAGTTACATAGCATTTTTTATTCTGAACATGACTAAAACTGACATCCAAAATAAAAATATCAAAATTATGCTAAACACATATATTATTGTGTTAGAGGGAATCCAACTCGCAATGCCTTTGAAATTTGTATTAGCAAACTAGAAAAAGATGCAAAATTTTGTTGTGCGTATGGTTCAGGTATGGCTGCATTAACAGCTGTTGTTCATTTATGTAAACATGGCGATCATATAATTTGCTGTGACGACTCTTATGGCGGAACACAACGATTATTAAGGACAATAGCCGGGCCTATTTACAATATATCATCTTCGTATGTCGATTTCAATAACCCTGGTACGTTAGAAAAAGAAATACAAAAGAACCCTAATACAACATTAATAATGTTTGAAACGCCATCAAATCCAACATTAAAAATTATAGATATTCAAAATGTTGTGACTGTGGCAAAAAAATATAACATTCTTACATCATGCGATAATACCTTCTCATCATTAAACGGATCGCAACCATTATCGTTTGGCGTTGATGTTGTTGTTCATGCAATAACTAAATATATTAATGGTCATTCAGATGTTCTTGGAGGTGTAGTATTAACGGCAAATCCTGAATTACACGGGAAATTAAGACATATTCAAAACTCAATTGGTGCAGTTTTATCGCCGTTTGATTCATACTTGGCATTAAGAGGCGTTAAAACGTTAAGCATCCGCATGGAGAAGTGTGAAAAAAATGCTATGGCTATAGCTACATATCTAGAAAATCATAAAAAAGTTTCTAAAGTCTTGTACCCAGGTTTAAAATCTCATCCACAACATGAGTTAGCGTGTAAACAAATGAAGAGCTTTGGTGGCATGATATCTTTTTTTGTTGATGGGGATTTAAGTGATTGTAAATCGCTGTTGAGTAACCTAAAAGTTTTTGCATTAGCTGAAAGTTTAGGTGCAGTGGAATCATTAATTGAATCACCTGCACTAATGACGCATCAAAGTGTACCCGTTGAAAGATTAAAAGAAGTGGGTGTGGAGCCAAACTTGGTTCGGGTAAGTGTTGGCATTGAAGATGTCGAGGATCTAATAAATGATTTTGATCAAGCATTTTCATTTGTTGGTGAAAAAAATTAAATATATATATATTATTTATATATAGATATAGATGCACTAAGTTATTACGAGTACGTAAATTCGAACGGGCGTATAATTGAAAACACACACACACACACACATGTTTTGTAATTTTTACTTTGAAAGAAAAGCGTAAAGTTAACTATTTTGAAAAGTTAACTTAAAACTTTATACGTCGTATCATACAAGGAGGTATATGCTATATAAATATAAACACACGTATTTTATACACACTACAAATGTTTTAAGATATTGTTGAATATGTCCATCGCCAGCAGCTTCCAATGATTCCATGCTTCACCCCATACCTTGTTCGCATTTTTAATTTTATTTTGAACACCTAAATTTGTTGGTAATGTGGACAACATATTTACATCAAAAAATATAGGATCTTCTAACTGAAGATTTCCAAGATCGTCTGCTTCAAATAAGTACTCAACGCTACAACAATTCGCTTTACACAACTTTTCTATTCTTAAAATGTCATATTGTAATTTCTTGCTTAAGTTATTATCTATATCAATTGCTTCAACCATAGTTTGTGTTCGACTGCAAGTATCAGACAGACATGCGCCGCCGAATCCCCCTTTTGGTCTTTCAACTTTTATACCGCATTGAATTTGGCCATTTAAAGTCCATACACGATACACAGTGGAACCAGCGACTGAGTTATAGTATTGCTGTAATAATGCTGTTCCATCATTACCGAACAGTGTTTTTTCCATGCCACCATCTTTGTTTTTATCGCAAAAGTCTAATATTTCATCCTTTGTTTGAAATTTGAAAATACCTCTTCCATATCCACCACTATTGGGTTTTAATAGTACAGGGAATTTTAATTTTACAGAAGTTTGCACGGCATTGTCATTTTGATGATCAAATGCATTTTTGATAGCATCAAAGTTTCGAACCAAAATAGAAGGAGGTGACCTTAAAGATAAGGCCGATAAAATACCGTGATGCAGTAGTTTGTTTTGTCCAATTAAATAACACTCATATGAGTTGTATACATTTATATTTAATAATGTGCAATATTGAAGTATAGCTGTTGCTGTTTTAGCTATGTTAGACTGGGAGCTTTCTGGAACACGGTTAATAACATAGCACCAATTTTCTACTTTATTGGACACAACATTAATTTTCAACGTTTCAACAGATAATACAGACAAACTAAGATGCTGCAAAGCATCGGATAGAGATAGGTATTGAGCTAGATATTGTTGCAACTTCACCACCCAAATAGCATTTCTATCTTTTTCCTCTCCAATTAGTATAATAACCTTCCCCCCCTCATTTAATGACTTTTCTATACCTTTGTCGGCATTTCCACGAGCGTTTAGTTTTCGCTTTTTTCCCGTTGACATACTAGTAATGCTTTTGGCGGTATTTTTATATTTAGGTGTTTTCAATAAGTGAGTCGTGAGTCATGCACGAATATGTAGAAGATAAAAAAACAATAATATATTGGCATATACTGCACTAATCTAAAAAATCTTCTCCTACTCCTCCTGCAAAAAAAAAAAAATAAAAAAATTGAAAAAAAAAAATAGTAGGCCATCAGTAGGTTGTTATTATATAATAAGGTTACTCTGGTACTCCGGGTACCTGAGCATATAAACTTACAATAGCACTGTGGAGCGATGCTGCTTCCTCTTTTGTGCGTGGGTTAATCAATCCCCTTTTTCTTTTCATTTTAATCAATAGTACCTGGAATATTCTTCTTCTTTTCTTATTTTATTATTTATTATTTGTAATAATTATTATTTATTGAATTATTTATTATTATTATATTTCAGTGTTTCTCTTCTTCAACATTTTTTTTTTGTTATTATTATGGCAGCACTATATATATGTGATTATTTATTATTGTCCTAATGATACATTATTCTGTTGTTTATATATCTTATACCAAACGATCAACCTGTCATCAAACGATATATTGGCTTCAAAGACAAAATATATTTGAAATATATATATATATTACATTTTACACAAACAGTAGAAATTTAAAGGAACGAACAAATCATATTAGAATAGTGAAAAAGAGTGAAACGTCCACACCGTCAGAGGAAAAATGTTCACAATTGCCCGCTCTGCAAGTCTAGGAAGGTTGAGACAAGTGTCTCCACAAACAACTCAAAACCGTCGTTTGCTTAGTGTAAACGTAATGGGAAAAGCAGAGGAATCAACAAGTATGAAAATAAAGCAGTGGATAAAAGAAAATCCTTATATGGCAGTATTATCTGGAGTGTATCTAGCATGGGAGCTGAGTCCAGTCGGTCCTACGAGAATGATGTTCAAATTGTTTGAGGATATGAAAAAGAAAAAATCCGCCGAAGAGGCACGTTGGCAAAGAATAGAAATCACGGTACCCTCAAATTTGCAAGAAGGAGATTTTATGTCAATCCAAAACCCAAATTTTCCTGGTCAAGCGTTCAAGTGCCAAATCCCAAAAGGAAAAGTAGCAGGAGATATATTTAAAGCAAAATTACCTCGTTAGTTTGAGACAAACTTTGGATGATCTGGAATCGACTTGGCATGAGATTAGACTACACACCTAAGTCTCTGAGTGGTTGTTTTAGAGTTTTACTCCTCTCTTGAAAAAAAAAAATACACACACACGGACGCTATAATATAAAAAAATTAAAAATAATATATAAAATATATATATATATCATACGATCGTATTAAAAAAACAAACAATTAAAAAAAATTATACTCGTACGAGCCCACGTATCTCATAATTACACGCACAGACAAACGCATGTAAACAAAATTACCTTACTTTTTTATTTTCTTCTTTACCACCCCAATTTTTCTTTAATCTTGGCAACGTCATTAAATCATCAATTATATTACGATTATATACAATTAAATCCATAAATCCATATCCTGTCATGGCCATACTAGTCATTAGAGCTGAAGATAATGCGCCTGCCCAACCGGCAGTAGCCACATCTTGGCCAACCATATACATACCTTCGATACCATCTATTTTAGGCCTTAATAATTCCATTGGCTTTGAAGAAAAACGGCTAGTATCTGGATCCAATCCGCTGTGTAATACCACGTAAATGTGTAAAAGTAAATTATTGTATTGTATTTGTTAGCACCAGTCAGCATATTATATGATGTATATGCAAATGTATAAACAATGTCTGAAGAAAATAAAAATTACAGTGTTTAATAAACTTACTATGAAGCACTTCGACCTAAATAATATTCATTGGATAATGGGCTTCCAATATTTTTGTAAATAACATTGCCTTTTGTTTTAGGAAATAACTCATACATTTTTTCCAAACTGCGGTTTAACCATTGTTCCTTTAATTCTTCATATTCTTTGTTCATCTCTTTCATTTTAAATCGCTTACCAGATTTACCAGTTCCCCGATATGTCTCAAACCATTCCATTTGTGCTTCTGATATGATACAACATGCACTGCGATTAGGATATCGGTCCTTAAACGTTGGATCTTTACAAGAGGGAAATCCCATAAACATCATACTTCCATCTGATTTTGCGCCATTGTTGTAATATTTTACAACATGCTGTTCAACATTTGGATTTTTATCATCATCAACGCTTAAACACCATTGATTTGCCGATACTAAATTGAGTTCCTCACTAGATCCATTTAGCCCAACAAACGCACTCATGTGTGAAATGCCTTGTTTTACATTATCATAACTATTTTTTGATGTACACCGAACTGCATCTGCCCATGGTATTGATCCACTTTTTTCAAACGTTGGATGCGATTTTTTAAGAATATTCAACGTTGCTTCTGCACCACATGCCGTGATTACCCTTTTACAATGTATAAATTCGTCCATATTATGATTCACCACAACACCTTTGACTTTATTATTTTGAATTAAAATCACATCAACTTTTGCTTTGACCAGTACTTTCCCACCGCAGTGTACTATAGTATTAACCAATGCTTTTGTTATTTCGTCTGGCCCACCGATAGGATAGTATGCGCCATTTAAGTAATGGCTTACAATGCCGGCATGGATGAAAAAACTAGCCTTAGATGGTAAACATCCATAATTCCCAAATTGACCAATTAATATCGCATATAGCACAGGATCTTTGATACCGCATTCTTTACGTATCACATCATCAACACTCATAGACGCATATTTATTAAACCTTGCACCAGCTATGTAGTTAAATATTTTTTGAACTGTTACAGAGGCAAAGCATTTTGAAAAAAACCATGTATCAGCATCTTTGTTGCATTGTACGCATAAATCAAGGTATTTACGAATTCCCTTTTCTTCATTTGGAAATTTTTTGATTAAATCATTTAAAAAATTTTCTTTGCCTGCTCTTAGTTTATGCGGTGGAAGATTCCCCACGCGTATTTCATCATACACATAA
>Ga0099797_100153_pt1 | contig 43498 bp, 26 predicted proteins | sample Uncmet_Sort48C_1_FD_89871 | JGI IMG/M metagenome (GOLD analysis project Ga0099797, IMG submission 89871) | Marine eukaryotic communities from CALCOFI LINE 67, Pacific Ocean - C012_Sort48C_1 | ecosystem: Environmental > Aquatic > Marine > Oceanic | place: Pacific Ocean: Monterey Bay | collected...
AGAAAACTTTAAACCTAGAGCCAAAGGGCGAGACGTGAAAAAATTAAATGCACTATCAGACAATGCTAGTCATCTTACTGCGCTAAAAGAGAAGCAGAAAATGCAGCGTGATGCGTTTGAAAATGCGGTAGCAACCTATGAGGGCGATCATCCAATAAAACCATGGCTAAAGTATATTAAATGGGCAGAAACTGAATTTCCATCCTCTTCTGCAGTTGCTATGCCTTTGTATGAACGGTGCACCAGAGCATTTTTTCAAAACGAGCAATACCGCAATAATGTTAAATATTTAACTGTGTGGTTGAAATATGCCGATGAACTTGATGATTCAAGCGAAGTTTTTCGATTTTTATACGCTAATAAAATAGGGGAGGAACGAAGCTTCTTTTATATAGCGTGGGCATTAGTTGAGGAGGAAAAGAAACGTTATCCATTAGCGGATAAAATTTATGCACGTGGACTAGCACTTGGTGCAAAACCTGAAGATGTCTTGGAAACAAGACATACACAATTTAAACGTAGAATGTCCAGGCATTGGTTAAAACAAGCAGACGAATATATGGGACGAGATGTAACTGAAGACAACAATCAGAACAGTAATGGACGAGAAGCTTTTTCAATGTTGAATTCTGCAAGTGCAGCAGGTAGTAGACGAGAAGGCACTGGTGGTCGAATTGATGAAAATACTGGAAGAAGAACGGGCCCGAAAACTGGTGGTGGCCTACAAGCTTCATCAACGTTTAAGCAAAATTCACAAGTATCAACCTTAGGCAATTTTCAAATATTTGTGGAAGAAGGTTTTAGGACAGAGGATGTTAGAAGTGGTAACAATGGCCAGATGATGATGGACAAAGGCGATGATTTGTTACAGGAAAGTGCATCTGTGCCATGGGATGAGTTTGGAACGGTTGAACAACGAAAAAAAGAAAATGTGAAAACAGTTACTGCTTGGAACGAGGGTGGTCTGTATGATGGGTCTAACAAATCGTTATCTGATTCTTCTATACATGTTGGTAGTAGAAACAGAGCACCTAAAGTTCCTGCAGCCAAACCGAATGCATTTGCCATTTGTATTGATGAAGAATTTAATGATGCCGACGAGGCGAATCATATGGATGATGGGCCGGGAATTCAACCATCTGCAAAAAAGATTTCGCTGCGGCGGCGTATTGAAGGATCCACTAAACGCAGCAAAGAGGAACAAGAAGTACTCGATTTAAAAGCAAACCCGTTTAAAAATTACGATGCGACAGTAAACGTAAAAATGCCAAATGTGGAAAAATTGTTAGTATCAGATCCAATACCACCGAAAAAAGCTAATAGTGAAAAAAGTAGTAATGTAAAGAAAAAAAATTCCAAAAAGTTGAGCAATAGTAGAAAAAAAGGAAAGAAACATATAGAAAGTAGTATCAATGGTAGTAAGAAACTGGGCAAAAGCAGGCTTCGCCGGAAAAAATCATCAAGCAGTAATGTAACGTATGGTTTTAAAGAAAATTTATTGAAAGATAGTAATGATATTGAAACGTGTTTTGAGGAACAAAGGGGAATCAAATGGTTAGCAAAGAAAAAAGAAAAAGATTTAATTCGGATAAAGCAAAAAGAAGAAGAAGCAGCAGCCGCGAAAGAGCGGAAGAAGGCATTAGCTACGCTACAAACAAGTGCTGATGATATTGTGACCGAAATGAGACGCAAACCACTTGCCGCTAGGAACAATGCGAGACGCGCGACATTATGTACAATTACACCAAACTTACAAACCTTATACGGAGATAACAACAATAACGATTCCAGTGGAATTTGGTCAAGTGAGAAAAAAGGAGAAGCCGAAACTATTGATGTTGTTGATAAATTTGAACGACAACATGCACTTAACAAATCAACTGCTAGAAAAATACTAAAATTTGATGACACATCAAGCGCAAGAAATAGTGTAGCTACTAAACAACTCTTTTTTTCAACTGGAGTTAAGAAAAGCGAAAAATCTCCTGTGAATACTTCAATGAAAAAAGATACTACCACTCGTAAAGTTTTAAATTTCAACAGCTTTGCAAACGAGTCAGTAGATGTTGTAACAAACAACAACAATCATTCGTCAGTTTTTCAATCTGTTATCAAACAAAATACTAATAACCATAAAAAATCATCTCCAAAAACTGCTACACGCAGATTGTTTTTCACTGGTGGAGACGATAAAAACGAATCCGTTGCCTTAGATGTTCAAAACGATGACAAGGATAACATGACTATCAATATGAAAGAAGCATTGGATGATGTTGGTGGACTCTTCGATGATAATGACAATAGCCCTATCAATAACAGGGCAGAAACTTCTACAGCAATGGCATCCATTCGATTTATAGAAGGAAAAAGTTTGTTAAGCGAAACAAAAACTATTAACAATAATTTCAAAGTTGCTATAGACGCTAGTGACGACGATACGTTTGGTGATGAAATAAATTCTCCTGGTACAATGGCACGGGATGATATGACTCTTAATATGAAAGCTGCAATGCAAGATCTTGGGGATTTATTTTGTAGCCCGGAAGGAGTCTTAAAAGAGTACATTAATATCAGCAATCATCAAGAAAAGGATACCGATGATTATAACGATAACAACAACAATAATAGCGTGGAAGCAATGCAAAGTCAAAACAAAAATGATAATACTAGCAAGGCTTTAGGTTTTCAAATATTTCAAGATGAAACAGGCGACTTGCATAAATATAGTGATAATAATGATAATAATGTTGATATTCAAAATGATAACAACACAGCCGATTTGCTAATGGGCATTGTAGATGCTGCTGATACTAAAAACGAACCAGTAAAAGATGCCTTTCAATTTTCTATATTCGAAGACAATGGTGATAACAATGAAAATGATAATAAGAATGGAAGCAGTGTCATACAAGAACCACTTTTCGAGCAACAAGACCAACATCAAAAAAACATTGTCAATAATGATAATCAATTCGTAATATTTGATGAAAACCACACTGCAAATGTTAATACCAATGAACCCGAAGTTGATTTGTATAGGGAAAATCAAGAAAATGAAACACCACCACGTGGGTTATCTAGTCGCGGCCGCCGTTTTCGTATGCTCGAACAGCTTCAAAGTGAAGATTTGATATTAGGCGAGATCGTTCTTGAGGCAGTAGACGAGGAGGAAGACGAGGAGGAGGAAGATATTGATGGGAATGAAAATATAGAAAATCAAAATGAACAAGAAGTTGATATACCATCAATTAGGCGAGTAACAGCTCGTGCAAGAAGTCCATTACAAATCACTCAAGAGAGCGTAAGCGTTAATGACAATGCTACAGATGTGCTTGATGTTGTTGGACTTGGTCATAGAGGTGAGACTGCAAATGAAAATGGCTTTGCCGTTGCTCCTCCGATTACTCGTGATTTATCTGATCCAAAATATGATTTTGAAATATTTGAAGATAATAATGAATCAAGCAATGATGATCTGGTTGATGATGAAGAAGCAGAATTCGGATTAATAGATGAATTTGGGAACCTTGGTTAAGTGATCTTAGTAAAAAAATACGAGCGTAAAAAAATATTTCTCGTAAACTCTAATATAATAATAATAATTATAAGTATGATATCATAAACTTTATATTTATAAAATAAAACTTATGATACAAACATTTAACAACAGAAAATTATTTATTGTAACTTTTATGAATATATATATATATCATTTACAGGGTAAGTTATATAAAATTTTATTTAAATTAATGAGTAAGAGCAAAATATTATACAAAGTATATATTTAATGAGATACATTAAAATTTACGCGCGTAAAATATTATTTTTTATATTAACTTTCTCGTAAGTTATCATATTCAGACGAAGTACGGGCCTAAGTTACTTTCATTTTTAAAAATCATCGTCATCATCCCATCTATTTTTCGTCTTTGGTCTTCGACGATTTGGTGATTCGCCACCACGCTTGACTTTTCGCGCAGTTTTTGCTTTTCCAGTAACTGACGCAAGTATCATATTTTGCATTGAGCTAAAAGCACATGCAGTGTCAGGTGCTAGTACCGTTACTTCATCAATATGGAATGGCTTGTTCCAACCAGCACCCCCATCATGTTCTAAATTTGACATAAATGGTTGATCTAAATTGGCTCTTTGAACTGTCCCTAGCATATTTTTTGCTGTTTTCGTCGGACGCAATCTTCGCCTTTCAGCCTTATCAACACCACCATGTTCGTGTGAATAGGCAGCTCCATGCACAGTTAATTGAGGCCATATGCGCAATACACATGCACGGAACTGCTTAGCAGCAAGCAAACTGTCATTTTTCATTGTTTTTTGGATGTTTTTAATTTCCGGAAAGTTTAATAGCTGTACTAAAAGAGCTGGTTCTTTTAAAATCTCTGGGAATATCTTTAATTCTGGTAGATGAATACCGAATGTAGGTGTTGACATATCTTTGCGAAGACTAGAATTTTTCCCACGCCGACCTCGTCTTCCGTCTCGTCCATCGTCACTATCGCTATCATTCTCTTCATCACTATCATTATTGTCACTATCACTGGAATCCTCTTCATCATTATCATAATTACGACCTTTCTTCTTCTTCTTCTTCTTCTTCTTTTTGTTCTTTTTTTTCCCACGGCTGCTGTCACTCGTTAGTGCATCACTATACCCATTACTCATGATATATCGATACATATGCAAAAGTTTTACACATTCTATCGATGTTATAACTGTTGGTGGAAGCAATCTAATACTAGCTCTATCATCGGCATTCATTTTATTACTATTTGTACTTATTGGAAAAAATGTTAGTTGCAGTTGGCATGCTGTTTTTTTTCTATGAAATAAACTCTTTAGTCCTGTACGCCTTTGCAAAATTTCTTCCGGTTTAATATCCGTGTCTTCATCAATTGTACCACCTTTCATGGTTAATTTAAATATTTTTTTCGACTGTACAATTGCATCTTCAAGCTTAATTGCACCCCAAGCCACGCCCATTTCATATGTTGACTTAGCGCCTGATTGACCACTCTTACGCACAGTACAAGTTAACTCAAATACAAGATATAAATCTTTTGCATCACTTGCATTCGATCGAATTATCATACGTTTATTAGATAGGCCAGTTCTTTGCTTAGTGAAGTCCCATACATCTTCCTCTTTCAAATTTGCCAATGCAATGTGTTGGTTACCAACAAATTGGCGCCGTGAAGCACCAGAGTCTTGGTCCTCATTCGGATCACCACGCATCATACAAACTCGTATCCAGCGATTTTCTACATGCTTTCTATTTTCTTCATCTGGAATTGGAACACCCGTCGCATCGTCTAATTTTATAAATAGCGCAATTGATGATTTATTGGTTTGTTTACGCAAATCACCAAATTTAATTTTTTTGCCACTATCGTGAGCTTTTAAAACTTGATGTGACATCAACTCATCAGTCGCACCACTTAACATGTGTGCAATAGAGTGTTGTGGCTCATTATCCAATTTTGATAAAACTGATGGACGAAAATTGGATGGCATACCGGCAAATGCGCGTAAATACTTTCTTGGGTCCTCAATCGGACCCTTGGCAATTTTTTGTACAGCTCTTTCTGCCAATGCACTCATAGCACGTTTACTGCCTCCCCCCACACCATTTTGTTGATCTTGAACGGCGTCCCACAATGCACTAAACTCCTCGAATTCGACGGTCCCACTATTATCTAAATCAATAGCTTCGAACAAGGATGCAAATTCTTTTGAGGTAAGCAATATTCGCATTCGTTTCTTTACCAATATTTCGAACTCTGTACTATCCAATGAACCAGAATGATCTACATCTATTTCCTCAAATAGCACGCGAACTTGGTCCAATGTTATTTTTGACTTTTCGCGAAGCTCTTTGTGGCGTTTGTGACCTAAGCGGCGTTTCATCAACCTACGAAAACCATTTTTATCGATTTGTCCAGTGTTACTATGATCAAATTCACTCAATAAACTTTGAACTTCCTCATCAGTGGGCGTTTGACCCATAGCTCTTAATGCACTGCCCAATTCCTTTGCATCGATCGTGCCACTTCCATCCGTGTCTATTTCCTTGAATGCTTGATCAAATGCTTTCTCTTGCACTTTTTTGTACCATTCATCTACTGATAGATTTTCTTCGTCGTCATCGTCATCCTCCTCCTCCTCCTCTTCTGAGGAATCTTCTTCCTCTTTTATTGTTACTTTTTTCTTTTTTGTTTCTTTTTCCTTGGATTTTTTGGGAGTTTTGTCGGTATCTTTTTTCTTGCCTTTAACATCTGTTCCATCTTTTCCATTGCTACTTTTATCTTTTGGGTTTTTCAAAAAAAGCTCATCTTCATCAAACACATCTTCATCATCTCCATCCATAAATTTAGCTTTATACTCTTTTTTCTCGACATTATACGATATTATTTTCACTTGCTCATAAATGTCATCGTCATCAAACGGACCTACCCAAAGGACGTCTCCAATTTTAAATTTTTGATTTTTTGAGTGTTTAAGAACTTTTGTGCCAGTGGTTTCTTTGATCTTTTTCTTTTTTCCATCGTTCTTGTTATCGCTGGACTTTTTTGTTCCGGTTTTCTTACTGTCATCCTCTTTATCACTTGGATCTTCTTTTTCTGTTTTGTTATTTTTGTCTGGCTTCTTATCCTTAGGAGAAGATGATTTTTCTTTTTCTTTCCCTTTCTGTTTTTTTGCCTCTTTTTCTTTTGCATCCATAAAATCCCCATGCTCCTTGTCACAATAATCGATGAAATCAACGAAGTCAACCATATTTGCTTTGCCTTTGGTTCTAAATTTATTACATACTGAATTTTGTTGTGCCTGCGATAGTTTATCACAACCAGCAGTAAGAAGACAATCAACGAATTCATCATCATCGATAGATGTCGATTTTTCACCAGCAACATTTTCAGCTTCCTCTTCAAAAGTTTCTATATTTTCTTCATTATCTTCAATCCAATCAATTAAAATTTTCTTAATTTTATCCCAATCTTCACTTGTATTTTTCTTGGTTGTATTTGCATCTTTTTTAATAGTATCATGACTTTTTTTCTCCTTTTTCTTGCCATCAGAAACCGTTTCTTCTTCTTCTTCTTCTTCTTCTTCTTCTTCCAAGACTAAATCTAAAAATTCATCCATATCGATTTCCTCATCACCATCTACATCCAAACGTTTAATCAATGCATAGCATTGGGCATCCGTCAACGGCAAACCACATGTATTTTTTAAAAGGGCTGAAAATTCACTGTAAGACAAAGCGTTACTATCATCTTGATCAGCTTCATCAAAAATTTTTTCAATATCTGTACCATGCCTCTCCATAATTTTTATTTTCACACGTAACTTTTTTAGTAGCTTCTCAGTATCAGGCTGGGGATCAATAAAATATATGAAATCATTGTAATGTATATTACCTTTAATAAGAAATCTCCGCTGCAAGGCATCAAGCTCATCCGTTTCCAACTTTACGCTGGGAGAAATAACTTTTAAAACGCCATTTAATTTACTTCCAGGAATAGTCCCCTTTTTCTTATTTCCATTTCCATGTTTCGCAAACAGTTCCTTCATCATAGTATATGTAGTTTTGTATTTGTCTTTCCTCTTCTCAAATTCTTTGTCAATTCCAGCATGTAACTTTTCAGCAACTTTTTTAATATATTTACCATCTCTACCAAAATCATGAGCAGGTGTCGCAACGAATGCAGCAAATTCCGTAAGATCAACACTCGATCGTTTTTCATTCAGACTAAAACTATCAGCAATTTTTTCATAATGATGAGCTTTTAATTCGAAGATTTTCATTCCTTGTAGATCTTTTAAAAATTTATCTCTATCAACCGAAATTGTCATACTATCCTCGTTCATCTTTTTTTTAAACCCTTTTAATACAGCGTCTTTTGCACTTGTTTTTTCTTTAATAGCCAACGCTATACCACCTTCCCATAAAATTTTTTTAATACTTTTTGTTAATAATACCCCTGCATCATTTTTATTGCTTTCCGTTGACTCATCTAAATTTTTATCTTCCTCGTCATGATCGCTTTCACTCTCATCATCATCTTCGCCTTCCAGTATATCAAAGAACTCTTCTGGATCGATTGATCCATCACCATTTTTGTCATATCGAAGCATAACTTGATAAACGATGGAAGCATCTAGCGGAAATGCACAGTCAATGAAAGCTACTAAACATTCTTCACTAGAAATTTTGCCGTTTTTATCAGCATCAATGTCATCAAATATTTTTTTGACAGCATTTTCACCCCCCAAATGCTTTATTGCAGCTTTTAATGACGAGCGTAATGCACGAATTGTTTTATTAATTGCGCGATCAGGAAATACAAACGCTACAAATTCAGCATATGAAATTTTCCCGTTTTTATCTTTATCCAACGCTTTTGATAAAATCTTCAGGTCATCTTTACTAACATCGATAAGTGATTTTAACTTCTTTTCAAAATTCTTCGTAGAAACATACCCTTGATTTTTCTTGTCCAGCTTTGAAAAAGTTCCACTAAGTAGTTCACGTCTTTTTTTATACGTCAGTGCTTCGTCATCATCTGGCAAATTATCTAAATTACTAATAATATTAGATCGTAATTTATTTTTCAAATTTCGAACTTCATCACTTTCGCTTAATGTTTCAAGGTATTCAACAAACCCGGCATACGAGACAACTTTTTCTCCATCATAATCAAAGCAATCCATTACTACCAACAAATCTTTACTCGTCGCATTTTTGCTTATTTTTTTCTTAATTATCTTTTCAAAGTCTTTAAATGCTATGGTACCTTTCTTTTTTTTATCAACTTTTTGAAATTCTTTACGTATGGTTGCAATTGGATCTTTGCTACTTTCCACGAACGTTTCAAACATACTCTTTAAATCTTTTGAAACCAAAGAAAACTTTGATGCAGATTTTTTTTTATCTTTCTTTTTATCCTTTTTCTTCTTTTTGTCGTCCTCTTGCTCTTGCTCTTCGTCTTCCTCCTCCTCGGTTTCCTCCTCTGTTTCTTCCTCGCTAATTTCCACACTAGCTTTAAAATCCCCAATATATTTTAGGAAATCAGACATAGAAATTTTTTCTTTTTCTTTACAGACACATGAAAATATATCAAATATTAATTGAAAATCATCTTTTGCATCTTTTTTGCTAAGAGATGGCAACACTTGTTTAACAATGTCTGTTTTAAAAGATTTTTTCTCCAAATTCCCAACTAAAAACTTTTTGTTAATTTTCTTTTCCTTGATAACATTGTTAATGGTTTTACCTTCAGAAATATCTTTCCCAATGTACTTTTCTTTTAAAGTTTTCATTTCTAAATCAGTATTTTTTAGATCAGGACCAGCATCTTTGTGTATATATTGATACATGGTATTAAAAAATGAAACAAATGTCACCGTTTTTCCACCAAAAGAAAATTCTTGATGGATGACATCAATATTTTTGTATTCACTTTTATTCTTACCAATTAATCCTTCAAGTTTCTTTTTAAACTTCGGTGCATCTAATACTTTTTTGGAAGAAAGATACTTGTCAAAACATTGGTACAACGATGATATCTTTTTATTATTTCGCACCTGCTCGAAAATCATTTTTGCCACATTTTTAGTATCCTTTTTTAGCTTACGAGTGTATAATTTATTAACGTTGTTATCGTCGGCATTTTCTTCTTCTTCTTCGTCGTCGTCGTCTGCAGAGTTTTGTTCTTCTTCTTCGTCGTCGTCTTCAGAGTCTTCTTTTCTTTCATTGTCAGAGTCGTCATCACTTTTTTCTTCAAGATCATCTTCATCAGTTTCGTCCCTCTTTGCCCCTTTTTTCTTTTTCTTTGAGGACGCATTGTTCTTTTTTTTATTTTTTGACGACGACGATTTCTTTGATACCGTCCTTTCTTCTTCTAATTCCTCCTCTTCAATATCCTCCTCCTCTTCCTCAGAAGTTTCGTTTTTTGGTTGTTTTTTGGTCTTTTTACCTTTCTTTCCCATATTTTGTCCTACACGTTCGTATGAATTGCGACGATATGCGTGTATATCGGTATATGTTTCTAGTAACTAATGTTTCTCTACAATAATTACTGTCTCTACCACTAGATTATAACATTTCTCGTTGTATCTGTGTAGATCCGACGTTGTTCCTCTACCCGTTTGTGTCATCCACTGTCACTAAAAAGTGATATTAACAATATCAATTAACAATATTAATTAACAATATTATTAACAATAGAAATAATAATAATAATAATAATAATAATTGAAATGTAATAACAATATATTATAATAATAAATAATAATAATAATAATAATAATTAACAATACATGTATAGTGCTATGAATTAAAATAATTATAATAATGAATATAAATAATATAAATAATAATAATAAAATTATTATTATACCAAGTAGTATTGAAAAATAGATTGAATTAACAAGAGAATAAAAACTAATAGTTAATTGTGTGCTGTTCTATTTAAATTCTTCTTCTCCGTGGATAGTAATTACTACTAAAAGCAAATATATAACTGTCATTGCAAAATTTGAAATCTGGGACCTGGGGGACCTCTCTGACCCGTTTTCATGTACCACTGGATCTAAAGAGATCCTACGGCCTGCACTTTCAAAAGTGACGACATACACACTAACAAAGTACACTATGGGCGATATTGAACTTTCATTGGAGTAGTTTCGGATATTTTGGAGTGCGGCAGTATTTGTAATTTTGTGAATTTATCGCACCTAATAGTGTGGCACTCTTAAGAAGCTGTCATGTATTTGTTACACTACAACATCTCTCTATCAAAACACAACGATGGCCGTTATTTGTGACATAATAAAGTACAACAATTATTTAACGGTGTGTAATATTGTATTACTGATTCAATTCAAAGAAGGGATAAATTAAACAATTATAGTCCTAGTTATTTCCAGTATTCGTCTAGCCTGAAGCATTGTTGTAGCACGGTTGTAGCAGGGCTGTAGCAGGGCTGTAGCAGGGCTGTAGCAGCTCCTAAGTACATCATTGAAATTAAATTCGTCATTATGATTATTCTTACATGCTTATCATCTAATAATCGTATGTATTTTATTTCTTGTAGTTGTGGTAGTTGCTATAATAATAATAAAAAAGAATTATTTCAATAATAATAATAATAATATATTATTGAGCCTCATCATTATTAATTTATTCCAATCATCTTCTTCTTCTTCTTCTTTCTTTTACTACAATTGACTAGTACTGATGGCTTTCTCGTTCTTTCAACATTCCATCTGGTAACATAGTCGATTACTTTTACAGTTTGCGATACTGAAACTTTTCAGTAACTAGACTAACGATAAATTCATTTATCTATACTAATATATATATATATATATATAACACACAAACACATATAAGTACTTTTTATTGTATAAATATGTTTGCAAACTTTGGTGAAAGGGAGTTACAGCGGAATAATTTGAATAGGAATAACCGACGAAGGACGACACAACCAGAACAACAAAAAACTGCAACTTTATCACGCTTTGATGCTGCAGCTACCTATGAAAAACAAGTTAAAGAGGAGTATGCGCGTTTAAGAAAGAATCACGAAGATCAACAAAAAGCAAGACAACCACAATTGTCGGAAGAGCAAGTACGACAACTAGCAGATTTAAAACAACAGCGACAACAACCACGTATACATCCAGATGCACAGTTGGATTGGGGTGGTAGTATAATACCAGCGAACTCCAGAAAACAATATGCTAATCATGTATCACAACGACAAGCCGTATCTGCTGAGAATGGGTGGATGATGCCAAGTGAGCGTGCGGAAATGGAAAGGAAAGCGAATCGCAAAAAGTGCTTTAAAAATGACATTAATTTTTCTGGCTTAGAATCTGAGGTGAAGGGAATGCCGCTCCACACTGCTACATATCAGCAGGCACCTGGTATTAAAGGCCATGATACATCACACTGGAAAACAAATTATGAAGCACAGGCCGACGGGGATAAAATTGGATACGGCAGAAAAACGCATAAAAGTGTTCGTCGCGTTCAACCAGCATACGAGCGTAATATTAAAGGAAGAAGGCCTGGAGTACATTTTGACTTTGGTCCTATGGAGGATATGAATAATTCTCAAAATATCTCAAAACATGTAAATTTTAATGTACCAGAAAAACAAGAATGTAATTTAGCATATGCCGGAGGTAAAGGTTTAAAAAATGGGCATAATTTATTAAAAGGTTTAGGCGCATCAATAGCATCTAAACTTATTCAAGATGGAGCAATACCAAAACCTAAACCATTAGCCCCAACAGAGGCATATGATAGGAAAATTCAATATTTAGATAATTACAACAAAACTAGTTTACCTGGCTACACAGGCCACAGACGAAGATATTAAATTTACCTTACAAAGTATCTTGTGGCTCCCTTTGTAAAAAATATTTTTTAATAACATATATCATATACATTTTTACTTTAATACAGGTCCACCACAGTAATATATTATTTTATATATATTATATATACCAACACTGAGTTGGTACCAGAATGTGTTTTACCACGTACATGAATGAATATATTTTTTACATTTGTTAACTTTTAAGTGGCGCTGTTGTCAATTTTAATCGATGTGTACTAGAGACGCATTTAATTTTTCTTATAAATTTCACAAAGCCGCTTTGCAGATTGCATAAATTATTCCACTTACTATTCCTGCCGCTGGTAAAGTGGCTAACCAACCCAAAACAATTTTTTTAATTACTTGAAAATCTATAGAATTTTTCTCGCCGCCTGCCGATCCAACCCCAGCAATACTGCCAATTAGCACAGAAGTTGTAGATATTGGCAAACCAAGTGCCGTGCATATTAACACGGCTAATGAAGCGCCGTATTGAGCCGCGAACCCTTTACTAAATGTCAATTTTGTAATTTTTTTCCCAACTGTTTCCATCACGCGTTTTCCAAAGAGAGCTAATCCAAGCACTATTCCAACTCCTCCACAGAATGTAACAAAGACCGGGGTTTCAGCATCTCCATCCATTGAACCATGTATGTATATATGCAAAGACGCACTGAATGGCCCAATTGCGTTACCGACATCATTACCACCATGTGCAAATGCAACACATGCAGCGGTCATAATCATCTATAGAAAATAGTAAATATTTGACGATATATATAAGTTAGAACATTTTGATTGAAAAATTTGTCGTTGAAATAAAAAACGGAAATGAGATTAACCACTTACTGGTAAAACGAAGTAATATTCTGCTGGTGATACTTTCTGTTGTGAAGAAGAAGCAGAAGTGGCGGAATCAATTGATGATAATGCTTCAATCATTAAATTGTCACTGTCATTTTCTACCAATGAAAACGTACTAGATGAGTGGTTCGTAACTGGGTTCATACTTTCAAATCCATTGCCAGAGCTAATAGTAGCATTCACTCCTGAGTAGGATATGCCATTGTTAATATAACCATTTCTTTCCATCCATGGTAAAATCAAATATTTAAACAATACAAACGAGATTACACCTAACAACAGTACAACACCAATTAAAACCCAGCCATTTTCAATACGAATAGATTTTGGACCTGCCATCAAAATAAATAACCCTAGTGTTGCAATAGTAATAGCATTTAAGTATGGCGAAATAGTGGCCGCCAATTTAAAACTAGATGGTTGTGAAATGATATATCGCTTTAACATCCAATATAAACTAAATGATACAGCAAAACCAGCTAACGGAGACAGCACCCACGACAACGCAGTCAAACCAACTTCAACCCAATTGACGGAGTACAATCCATCTTGGACCATCCCAATAAAGACTAACGAACCAATTATTGCGTGTGTTGATGATACTGGTAAGGAAAAATAGGTTGCCAGCGAATTCCAGCAAGCTGAGCCAAAAAGCGCAGCAAACATAGCATAAGAATATTGTAAAGTAGTAAATTTATCAATTGTCAAAAATTTTTCGCCCAAGGAGCTTGAAGTCTTCCCCCCGACAAGAGTTGCACCTAAAAGTTCAAACAACCCACCTAAAATAATGGCTATGCGGAGTGATATTGCACCCGAACCAACCGACGTTCCCAAAGCGTTTGCAACGTCATTTGCACCAACAGAAATAATATAACATAAACCAATAATACCACCCATAATTAAAGGCGGGACTAACTCGTCACGTTCAGACATTTTATTGCATTAATATTGTCCACTCCCCCCCGTTTTTTATTTTGCCCCACGTCACTAATAAGATGCTCACAAAGGCGCTTAGGAAACGTGTGCTCTGTTACCGATGATTGCCGATTGTTGATGGAGAATAATAGTATAATAATAATGATGATGGAAGATCGGTTGGAAATCGTGCACCGGGTTATACGAGGGTCATCGGTATTATATCATAATAACTACTAAATAGGAGGAGGCCCAGCAGGCGGATGATAATAAAAGAAGGAAAATTATATTATTATTATTATTATATTGCTATTTATTAATAAATAATACTACCTTAACCTGGTATAAATAATAATAAAAATAAAATCGACCTGTGCACCTGTGTTCGTTGTAGTAATAATTACAATAATATAATAATAAATAATAATAATAATAAATAATAATATTTTTTTTTTTACAAAATTTATGTAACACATAGTAGTAAGTATTGTTTTTTCAGTAGTGGCCATTATTATTAAATAAAATAGTATTTTATTTTTTTTATTTTTTTTATTATTAATTTTTATTATTATCCTATATTATATTTTTTGTTTTGTTTATATTATTATATTTTATTATTATTATATTATTTAATAGCCAGATATATAGTAATAGAATAAGAAAAAAAAACAACCACCAACAACTCTCTATAATAATACTGTAAGTAAATAAGTAGTGAATAGTTAAAGCAACACACTATGTGAAAAAAGAAAGATTTGTGCATAAAGTAATAACATGCAAGCCCTGTCTGTGTTTTGAGTGGCGGCTAGAAGAGAATGCTAGTCAGTCAGCTATATAGATAGTGATAGTTATAATGCATTACAATATGACAAGGAGAATAAATGATAATGTAGTTCTTAATAATTATAATAATTATAATAATAATAATGGATTACCAATAAATATAATTGGAAATAATAATAATATAAAATTAATAATAATTTTTTTAATAATAAATAATATTAAAATATATAATTAAATGTGTTTTGTTATTTATTTAGAGTATAATTATTATTATTAATTTATTATTATTATTATTAATTATTATTATATTATTATTATTTATTATTATTGTTTTTTTATTATTTATATATATTATTATATTTTATTATTATTATTATTATTATTATATTTACTACTCTCTCTACTATTGTAATATGTACATTATACACATTCTTCTTCTATTTTTTTGTTAGATGTTAGAGAGGCGAGCGAGTCGACGGGTTTTACGTATGTATACGCGGTAAGACAATACCAGATTATTTGATACACATATAGCAAGTAAGTTGTTCAGATTTTTTTAATTCTTATATATACATACATATATATATAAAAAAAGTTAGTACATAAAGTTAGTTGGGAGTAAATATTACAAGAACACACATTAGTATCGAGAAGCATGGTATTAGCTGAGTTAGGACGAAAAATATCTACCGCGTTACGCGGTTTAAATAGTAAATCAAATATTGATGAAAAAGTATTGAAGCAATTGTTGAATGAAATTAGTAGGGCATTGATGGATGCTGACGTTAGTCTGAACGTAATTAAAGAAATACGTACTAATATTAAAACTATTGTATCTATGGAAGAGTTAGCTGCCGGTACGAACAAACAAAAAATGATACAAGAAGCAGTTTTTAAAGAGTTAGTTCGTATGATTAATCCTGAAAAAGAACCTTACCGACTAAAGCGGGGAAAATGCAATGTTGTTATGTTCGTCGGTTTACAAGGTAGTGGGAAAACTACATCTATTGCAAAATATGCAAATTATTATAACAAGAAAGGATGGAGAACATGTATGGTGTGCGCTGATACTTTTCGTGCTGGTGCGTTTGACCAGTTAAAACAGAATGCAACACGTGTACGTGTACCTTTTTATGGCAGTTATGTGGAAAGTGATCCAGTAAAAATTGCACGTGATGGTGTAGAACAATTTAGAAAAGAAAAATATGAACTAATTATAGTAGATACCAGTGGTAGGCATAAGCAAGAGGCTGATCTATTTACAGAAATGGAGGAAGTCAATGAAGCCGTTAATCCAGATGAAGTAATTTTTGTGATGGATTCATCCATAGGTAAATCTGTATATGATCAAGCAAAAGCATTTAAAGAGACTGTTAGTGTCGGTAGTGTTATCGTAACCAAGTTAGATGGTCATGCACATGGTGGTGGTGCCTTGAGCGCAGTTGCTGCAACTGAAAGTCCGATTACATTTATAGGCACAGGGGAACATTTTGACGATTTTGAAACATTTAACGCTGAAAGTTTTGTACGGAGAATGTTAGGTATGGGCGACATTGGTGGATTGTTAAATAAATTCCAAGAAGCAGGTATGCTTGAGAAAGCACCAGAGATGATGGATAAATTCAAAAGAGGTGTATTTACATTACGTGATATGTATGATCAATTTCAAACGATTTTAGGGATGGGTAATATTGGTAGCATCATGGGAATGATTCCAGGCCTTGCAAATGTAATGCCACAAGGTGCTGCCAAAGATGGAACGAAAAATGTTGAATATTTTTTAACAGTCATGGATAGTATGACAGACGATGAGCTAGATAGTAAAGTTAAATTAACAGATACACGAATAAGACGTGTCGCTAGAGGTTCTGGGCAAAGTGAAATGTTTGTTATGCATTTATTGAAATGCCATAAGCAATTTGAAAAAATGGTAGGAAAAATGGGCAAAAGTAGTTTGATGAAAAACGATGGTGCTATGCAACAGCAAATGATGCGAAACCCAGAGCAAGCCATGAGACAAATGCAAAGTATGCTAGATCCTAAGATGATACAACAAATGGGTGGTATGGGAAATTTGCAACAGATGATGAAACAAATGGGGGGAATGGATCCACAAAAATTGATGCAAAGTATGGGAGGTGGTGCCGGTGGAATGGATATGGCCGCAATGCAGAAAATGATGGGTGCAATGGGTGGTTCAGGAGGTTCTAGAAGAAAAAAAGGACGAAGGTAGGTTTGGAGTGAGAGAAAAGAAAAAATATCAAAAAAATAGACAAGGAGCGTTTTGTTTTTTTTTTTTAAAAAGGAAGGGGGACTAAAAAAAAAAATTAAAATATATTTTTTTTAAAAAATAACACACAACAATACACGAGTATATATATATATATATAATAGAGTATCTTTGTCTTGTTGAGTGAATCAGCTATGAATATCATTTTTAATGATATCATAATTTAATAAATGTCAAATATTTTTATTTTTATATATAAAGCGGGCAATAAAAATATACGTGTAAAAGTTAATACTTGGTACAAAACTCTCTAATCTTTCTTCACATCTTCGTCTTTCACCTCTGCTCTACTCTCTGGTATTTCTGGTATTTGAAAAATTTCATCATCTTTCTGTTTTTCTTTAATCAACTCGACAATTAATGTTTCATATCCATTAAGTTTTCTTGGTTTAGGTGGTAGATGTCGTGTTGGTTCCTTTCCTGCAGCAATTTCTGCATTGATTTCGTTTTGTACAATTTGGCATTTACGATGCCATTCTATATATTCATTATATGCCTTAATTTCACCAATATATTCTGGCATATCTTTTGTTTTTAATGATTTCAGTCCAGCTTTGACGGCACATTTATATGCTCGATTTAAATATACATTTTCACGGGATAATTTTAATCCATGTTGAAACATTTGTATCGAATCAACAAACTGGCCTAGTTTGAAAGCGGCGTGCCCAGCACGGAATGACGCGGGTGTATACGACGGGCGCATTTCAACAGCCTTTTTCGAATCAGCATATGCTTCAACGTGTTTTCCCATACAGCTATATAAAGTAGCACGTCTTACATAAATTTCAGCAACATCATCATCACTACCATGCCGTTCCTCCAACCTTGTTAATAACATACTATATTGCTCAACCATTTCGTTTGCAATATCATATGGTATCGTAACGGGCTTTACACTTTCAGGTCGCAGTTCATCAACATCGTCTACATCATGCTTCTGCAGCTCATTAATTGTTTCATATATAGTCGGTCTCTTCTCGTCGCCAAACTCTAACGGTGAATGCAGAGAGCATGTTTTGGGTACATATTTGCCTTTGTTTAAAGTAATATTTTGAAAACAAGTACACCCAGGGGACGTTAGACGCGGAGATGGCAAAGCTGGTTTCTCGTCTTCATTTGTTAGCGCGCGTTTTTTTGACGACCGCTTACGTTGCATTTTTTTTCATTTGCCGATGCCTGTAATCGAAGGTGGTGGCGTCCTGTCATGTGTTGCACCGATAAAAATGATGCACCAGTTTTAGTAGTCTATGATGGATTAGAAATGGTGATGATGCGTATTAGTATGTGAGTGTATTGAGGAGTGAGGAGTATATAATAGGTAACGACAACAATATTTACTATAATATAGTATAATAATTAATAGTAGTACGTTAACGTAGTAATACCAAAAAAAATTAATAATAATATAAATAATAATTAAAAATTTTTTGCAACGGGTTCATGATAATGATACGTTATATATTATTAATATTGGCACATTAACATTGAATATAATAATAATAACATTAATGTTAAATAATGTTAAAATGTGGGGGAGTGGGTATACCTAGGCCACAACACGGTGTTAGACTACGGAACGCACGAATGTATACCAGAAATAATAATAAAAATAAATAAATATAATAATAGATAATAATAGAATAATAGAATAATAATAATCACATTTTTTTTTTAAAACTCGTCTTAAGTTACTATAAACATATAACGCCCGTATATTTTATGTAAAAAATTCTTCTTCTCCATCTTTGATACTTTCCAAGACGGTTTTCCATTTTGATGTGATTTAATTTTATTTCACCATAGGTTTTCAACCATACTTTACTAAAAATAAGAGCCGAAAATATGATAAAATATATCTAGATGATTTACATTCCATTGGCCCTTTTTGGGTTTTTATTTTTTTAAAATGTTTTACCAATTGCATGTACTTCAAATCCGATATCGATTAATTTTTTATGATCCAAAATATTTCTGCCATCGAATATAAATGCTGGTTTTTGCATAGACTCGTATATTCTTTTGTAATCATAATCTTTGAATTCATCCCATTCTGTCATAATGGCAATCGCGTGTGCTCCTTTTGCAGCATCATATGGATCATTATTAATTGAAATTAATGATTTTAACTCTGGCAATGTGTCTTCAGTTATATTTAATGTATATTTAAACTCCATAAACATATCCTCTGCGGTTACTTTTGGATCACAGACATGAATTTTTGCACGTTCATCCAATAAATATTTTGATACATATGCTGCTGCAGTTTCACGCGTATCACCAGTATCTTTCTTGAATGCAAAACCAAACATTGCGATTCTTTTTCCAGTAATGCTATTAAACATAGAACGTACCATCTTCTTCGCAAATCGTTCTTTCTGGTAATCATTCATTGTAATTACACCGCGCCAATATGCAGCAACTTCAGGCAACCCAAAGCTTTCACATAAATAGACTAAATTTAGAATATCTTTTTGGAAACAACTTCCACCGAAACCCACACTTGCCCTTAAAAATGCTGAGCCAATACGACGATCTGTACCAACAGCACGTGCAACTTCATTTACATCTGCTTTAGTGGCCTCACATAATGCACTAATAGAATTAATACTACTAATACGTTGCGCTAAATATGCATTTGCTACTAATTTGGATAATTCAGAGGACCAAACGTTTGTGGTAAGAATTTTATCTCTTGGTACCCATTGCGCATAAACTTCCACTAAGAGTGCGATAGCTTCCAAACCTTCCTCATTTTGGTCGCCACCGATTAAAACACGTGATGGATCCTCCAAATCTTTAACTGCAGTGCCTTCTGCAAGAAATTCTGGATTTGATAATATTTGAAACTTCACGTCACCATTTGAGTTTGCCAATAACACGCGTTTTAAGGCTGACGCAGTTTCAACTGGTACAGTACTTTTCTCTACAATAATTTTTGCAGATTTTGCACACTTTGCAATAGTACGCGCGCACAATTCAATATTTTTCACATTTGATGCAGATCCAGCACCAATGCCGTATGATTTTGTTGGTGTATTTACAGCAACAAAAATAATATCTGCTTTTTCGATTTCCCCTTCAACATCTGTACTAAAAAATAAATTTTTACCACGAACTTCTTCCACAATCTTTTTTAAACCGGGTTCATAGATCGGTAAATTGTCGCTATTCCATTGATCTATTCGTGGCTGCGAAATATCAACGACACACACACGAATTTGTGGGCAGTGCTCAGCCAATATAGTCATAGTTGGTCCACCAACGTATCCAGCACCAATGCAACATATTTTTAACCCATCTAAACTTTTCGCGAAGGTGGTCATTGTATAAAGATAAATGAATCGTTTATAATACTATTTGTTTTTGATATTTTGTAGAAAGTCTTTGTGTTTTTCGATTGTTGTGTATTGTTTTTGTAAATGTTGTATGCTGAAAGTCATTGCTCTTGTAATGAGGGAAGCGTATCTGCATGAACAATAATGTAAAAAAAATAGTAGTGTTTATTATTATATTATTTTATTATTATTATTATTATTTTTTTTATTTACATTTTACTACTATTACTAATAATTGGAGCTGGCGGTGACGGTGAGTGTTTTTTGGCTAATACTATACTACGTATTATATAACTATTATATACCACTGTAACACCACACAGGTGGTAGTCATAGTATCTAATGATCGAACCATCTACAATAATTTCAATAATGCGTTTTGTTAATTTCATTAATTGATGATTGACACTGATAGTGGCATACATTGTACACCGTGTAATTATTAGTTGGTACTACACATCAACTCCTCTTTATTTCTCTGAAGGAAGTCTTCGGGTTACTCACTTCGTATTGTGCTATTATTTAAATTATACTGTGTTGATATTCGCATTTCTTCAACTGGTGACTACGACTGTGCTAATGTACGCTACCAGAGAGAGACGTGTGGTGGTTAAATGCCACCACTAGTTGTATATCGGACTGTTCACTATGGGTCGTGGTGGTAATTGGGTGCTAGATCTTAGATACATGCCTAATTATATTATATTATATTATTATATTATGATCATCACTGCTGTGTGTATAACTAGTCACTATTACAATGATCATCCCACTGCTGTGTGTATAACTAGTCACTATTACAATGATCATCCCACTGCTGTGTGTATAACTAGTCACTATTACAATGATCATCACTGCTGTGTGTATAACTAGTCACTATTACAATGATCATCCCACTGCTGTGTATATATATATACTGAGTTTGATTTAAGGTATTTTGAATCTAACTAGGGTTAAAAGTAGGGTAAATCATATTTTCATAGTAAATAGTGCAATAAAGTGAAAATATAATACTATTACTGCAAGTGCATTATTGCAATAACACAAAACAATAATAAAACAATAATAATTTGAAATAATGGTAAGTAGTTAATCATAATCAATTATAAATTTTGCGGGAATGCAATCGCACTCCAATATTCAAATAAAATATATCATCTAAATTTTAAATTATCATAGACTTATCATTAAAAAAAAAATCGTTATTGTTGTGGTAATTTTTTCCAGAATTAACCTTAACATTATTAGTAAGTATCTACTTATTATACTACTATTACCACAACAACATGTACAGCAATAATAGTAACAAAATAATTATCATACAACAAACCGATTATGGTTAATGCAACTATTGAGTACGAATGTGGCGGCAGCAAGACAGGGAAGAAGACAACGAAAGGTAGAGTTAAAAAAATAGGGAAAACAAAAAAATGGAATTTACAACAGCTGGGACAAACGAAGTGGTTGAATCATGTGCAACGATTTTTAAAGAAGACGAAACATTTATTAGTAGGCATTGTTCAGGTCGTATTGATTTAATTATTGGCCCTATGTTCTCAGGAAAATCAACTGAGCTATTACGGCGTGTACGGCGTTATAAATATGCTGGAAAAAAATGTCTAGTGTTGAAATATGCAAAAGATAAACGTTATTCTGAAAATACCGTTGTAACACACGATTTAACAAATTCTTTACCAGCACTTAATGTGTCTAAATTAAACGAAGTGTCGTTTGAGGAGAACAAACCGTACGATGTAATTGGTATTGATGAAGGGCAATTCTTCCCTGATTTGTATGAATTTACTGAGAAAGCTGCAAACTTAGGAATGGTAGTAATTGTTGCAGCCCTTGATGGCGATTTTCAACGCAAACCTTTCGGTAGAATATGCGAGCTAGTGCCAAAAGCTGAAAGTGTCACTAAATTAAGTGCTGTTTGTACTAGTTGTAAAAATAATAGCGCATCTTTTACTCAAAGAACCACAAGTGACACTGCACAAGAAGTTATTGGTGGAGCAGAAATGTATCGCCCGGTTTGTAGAAAATGCTTTTTCCAACCACAGTTTAAAAGAGTCGCAAAACCCCCTGTAATGGAATCTATAATATCTCAAAATCAACTTTCATCACCAACACAAAAAACTGCCAATAATTACAGCGGCAATTCAAACAAAGAAAATACACCGTCTTCAACAAGTGGGACCAGAGTATACGCGGGAATATAAAAAAAAGTTATACCCCTTTTTTTACAAGAAAATTTTACGTGCGTAGTTTTTGTGTTTTATAAAAAAATATACGCGCACACCGTATTAAATTTAAAAGAGCTACTGCAACGTTTCTTGTACTAAGAAGCATTTTACATTTTAATTTTACTCGTATATTTTATACGAGTATTAAATATGTTACACTCTCTTTCTTCAAAAATATATATAATTTTAATTTTCGAGTAAGTTAAAAGTTTTATTTAAAGTTAAGTCTTAAATATTCGTAACCCATAAATTTGTCCCTTTATAGCTCTTCTGCAGATATAATAACTTTACCAATAATACGTCTTTTACCTTGTTTTGTTTTCTTAACAATGAAATCTTTAGCTTTTGATGAAACTAATGCAACGGGTATCGTGATTTTAATTGCCTCTTTTGGATCAGCATACGGTGACATTATTTTTGGTTCAGTATTAACAATGATTAAACCCAAGCCACCAGCACCTTGGGTTAACTTTGCTTTATCTAACATTTGGCATTTGCCACGTTCTATCGCTACTACCGCATGTTTAATAGGGGCTTGCAATCCACGGCACGCATCAAATGGAGTAGAAACGGTGAATACAAATGGCGTTTCTGGAAAAACAGAAGCACCAAATGATGCCATTTGAATCTGAAAAGCCCGAGTTTCTTCCCCATCCCACAATATCAAATTTCCATATACAGTATCCTTAGTGCTTTTGTATTTTATGTTCCAGATTTTGTCACGATCAACATTGAACTCATGTTGATAAAATGGTTTTTGTCTAATTTCTATTTCTTTTTCGTCGTCATTGCACCTATTAGTATGTTTTTCTTCCGCATTACTATCGTTATCATCTACAGTATCACCATTTTCAACACCGTTCCTCACATTATCGTCTACGATATACCTTGCAACGATAGATCTTTCAAACGATTTTAATAAATTATTTGCTACTTTTAGCACAGCGCCATCATAAACACCAATAACAAACATTGGTGTAGCTAGATCATCTAAATTGCCATTACCAGCTGGCATATCAAACAAACTTTGGTCAGTGTTAACCATTAGCGCAGATCCACCGCCTGCATTTTGGGCAGCATATGCTTTCTTGGAAAAAGTGCATACACCGCGACCAACTAAAACTATGCTCTTTCTCTGGATAAATTGCTTGTTCGTTAAATCTTTACATGCTTCAAATGGTTCGGCATTACTAAAGTTGTGTATACCGCACGGATATCCTGGACCAAATTGTGCCTTTAATATTGGAAAATCATACTTCATAATTCTAGGCCATATGACACTTAAATAACCAGAGCCAACTTTAAATGTTGTCTCTTCTTTCGTTCGCTTTTTCCGTTCAAATTTCAATTTTTTTGGCCATTTAGCTTTTGCAATCATATTCATAACGTCGCTTAATTTTTCACTTTGAATGTTATCGATTAATAATTCATCGTTTACAGCAATTAATGTATCGTCTGCAAGCAAACGAAGGTTGTTACGTCTTCCTTGTGACCTATCTATTGTTGGCGGGTATTTGGCTGGCGTAAACCATATTCCTAAAGGACCCTTCTTCTCAAATCTAATATCAAAGTATTCGTAACCAGGCCTTTCAACTCTTTTAACTTTTTTAAATTTCTGTTCTTTTTGTTTCTCAACTTTCCGTTTGGCTGCTTTAACCTTCGCTTTTTCGGTTTGCTCTTTTTGTTTTTTACCTCGTCCTTCATTTTTTTTTATTTGTTCATTTTGCATATCTACACTTCTTTTTTTCTTTGCTTCTTCTTTTTTTTCTTTTGATTCTTCTATTTTTTCTCTAACTTTATATTTTTCCCATTCTTCACTTTCTTTTTCTTCATGCTTTTTAAATTCTTCATCGCTTGTATCTATTTTTCTATAATTATCTGATTCGTATTCTGTTGATGTTGCAATGGATGCTGGTGGTGGTCTTCCCATCCTTCGATTGAAATTATTTTCATTGTCATTTTTTTTATGCTCTTCCTCAACAAGTTTTCTTCGCTTTGAGTCATCTCCTATGTGCTTCTGGAGTGCCTCGATACGTTTTTTATTGGTTGGTCTTAGATTCAAAGTTGTAGGAGAAAATGTTTGTATTCTAACAAAACGCTCTACTTTAAGAGGCTTGTTCAACCCATTATATAAACCACCATCAACTAAAGGCAATACCACATCGACATGATCTTGAGACAAAATTTCTGAAATTTTTTGTACACTGAGTGGTATATCTTCCACTCCAGTAAGAATATCATCGACAGCAGGGTGCAGACTGACATCATTTGCAGGTATAGCACCTGGTGTATCCGCTATATAATATTGACCATGTTTTAAATTCAAGGATATTCCAGAGTAAATTTTACTTTGAAAATCTGTTTCAAAGTTTAATTTTCCGCTCGTAGTATTTATGATAAAGAAAAATACACCGACTACAGTTACCAACGGTTCCCACATCTTAACATCGGCCTCTAATAATACAAAACGAATATACATTCCTCTGAATGGTTTTGCTTCGTGTGATATTTGATGTTCGATGTTCCTTTTTTTTTTATTTGTTAGGTTATTATTTATAATTAATAATGAGCAAGTAACTCTTCTCTCAATATTATTATTATTATTATTATTTATTATACCAGGTATATACAGGTAATATTATTAAAAAAAAAAAAACATGTCAAATAATAATAATAATAATAATGAATCGAAATATAATAGTGCAATAACATTTTTTCCTCTGTTGTTGTTATATATATTATTATTATCATCATAACTTTATTTGAAAGTTATATATTATTTTTGTTGTTGCTAAAAAAAAGAAACTCACAACGCTGCTACAGGATTGGCCAATTTAAATTGAAGATTAACATACCGAGTATACAGGATGCTCCTATCAATTTGTTTCTTCGGAATTTCCGTTGATGTACTACTTTAATACTAGTTTTAGTTTTACAGTACTGGTAGATATACACCTTAAGTGTAATCTTGTCTCTTCTTCTTCTTATATTGATTTATTATTATTTATTATTATTATTATTATTATTATCCCACTAGTAGTGCACTATTATAATAGCTGCCCCTTCGCTCTGGGTTGCAATCGGATTCATGAAGAACTACCAAGACACGGTAGTGATGCTACAAAAGAACAACAAATAGAATGGAACTATAATGGCTTTAAGAAAGCAAAATAGTGTATTTATATCAAAGGAAAAGCATGCACAATTACGCGGCATCCAACAATCAACTGAGACCATAGAAGAGTATCCCGTTCGTCATGTTTCGAACCATCATTTTGAGCATATTGCGCAGAAAGAAACTCGAGCACTAGAAAAACGCAACAAAAATAGTCGAAAAAATCAAAAAAAAATGTATGCGAATATAAAGCGGGATTCTATCGCATCTGCATCGGGAAGATCGTTAGCATTATCGGTTGTGCAACAAACTGCGCATGCAGCTATGGCAACAGATCATCGCCACCATCACATTGGAAACGGAGAAGATAGTGATAGCGATGACAACAATATTGACTTTGGTGGTCGCAGTTTACAATACACGGAAGAACACCCACTAAGTTTACCTACTGGTAAGCTCCTGTCCTCGAAAACATTTCTACTAGCCCAGGAAATGAAAATAACAATACGGAAAACAAAGGAAAGACAAGTGGTAATATCAGTGACTGATAATCATTTTAGAGAGTATGCAATAATAAGGTCAGAGGTTGAGATATTAAATGTTTTAACTGACGAAAGAGATAAAAAAAGATTTTGTGAGTTGGAAAGGAAACTAAAATTGCAATTAATCTTATCAATGGTTACTTTCGTTGTCGGCAAATCAAGGGGTAAGTTAAAGGAGCTGACACTTGTGGTACCACCAAAAGAGACATTGGCTTTATTTTTAAATTGTGACGTTGAAGTTGATGCTAATGATAATTTAAATAACAAAGAAGGAAATATATTACGTCAAGATGACAGTAAAAGTAGCGATTATAACAATAATAACGTTGGCAATAAAAAACCTTTACACGCCGGAAAAGGCTGGTTCAAAGCCAAATTAGCAATAGAAAAAGTAAATGTAAATAAATATAGGGAATTGATACGTTTAAATCCATTAGACCCCAAAGGATATATATCATTAGGAAAATTTTATTTGAGGCATCAAAAGTTAAAAGAAGGCATTGATTTGTTTCGATCTGCTATTAGAATAAAACATGTGAATTTGCAAGTGAAACCATTTGATGGTAACTTTTGGAAACTATATGTTAGTGCATTAAACACGTATAATGACTCATTAACAAACCCAGCAATGGAAACATTGGTTGAAGCAACAAGTGCATTTCAATTTTCTTTACGTTTTTTTCAAAACTTAACAGATCCAACATACTTAAGCCTTGGTGCAAAAATACAAGAAAAAGCTGGTGACATAGAAAGGTCATGTCAAACGTTAGCACGTATTATTCAAAATTTTCCATCATTAAAAACCCTTCCAAGTATAGTGCTGAAAGCTGCATCATGTGAGTTGCATCGAGGAAATTTTCCACAGAGCCAATCGTATTTTGAATTTCTATTAATCGATCATCCTTCGAAATTTACTAAAGATGATATCATTTTACTTATTTCTTTACTTTTAAATCTTAACAAACAAACAGACTCTGCCATGAAAGGATACAAATATTTATATGATAAGCTATATGATAAAGGCGGTTTATATACAAATGGGTTATACAAAAAGAAAAGTGCCAATTCTTGGTCAAAATGCAGTGACTTATGGATTACCTATGCTGAAAAAATATTAAAAAAAGGAGAGCCATTGCTTGCAAATAATTTATTTAAAGAAGGATTGTTTTTAGGAGGATATGATAGCAAGCACCAGCATAGCCATAGTATTATTGGTAACCTAGATAATACCAACCTCTCACAAGTTTTTGATTCATTGAGCTCCTCTGATACACCAAGCCTGCACGATCCATCAGCAGTTTCACCACCAAAAGAGGAAGACCAAGAAGAGCTAGCGATACACTATTACAATACCAATCATTTTCACAACTACCACCCGATTAAAGTAAAAGCTACCACTTGGTGGAAAGCCGCAGAATGCGCATATTCAGTCAAAGATTTTAATTTTGCTGCGTATTGCTGCCAAAAGACCCTTTTTAATGATCCGAATCATAATCAAGCCCTTACAGCAAAGAAAACATGGGAAGTTCCAAAAACTGTAACTAGTGATTTCGTGGAGTTTAAAATAGGCGTAGATGAGCAATTGATGATGGAGGCAAATTTGAGAAAGAAAATCGACCAGACGAGTTCATACTCGCCGAAATCATATACTCACAACCTTAATGACAATTCGTTAAATTTTGGCTATTCTCTTTTTCCAGAAGAGTTTGAAGCTTATAAATACAATGATCAAAGGCGACGGCGGCCAATGGGCCATAAAGAAGCTGTAATAGTGAAACGGTTACATGAAGGGTTATCAGCAGATAATTTTGAGTCTGCGTTATCAAATAGAAAATTGTCTAGAGGTAAAAAATTTGGTCGCTTGCTAACTCGTGCAATATCAATGAAATCAAGTAAATTAGACAATACTAAACCAAATCTTACGCTTAAAAGTAGTGGACTGCAGAGCATATCCAGCAATGTATGCAATCCAATAAGTTCTCTACGTCCACAAACAGCAGGTAGTTCAAGAAGAAGAAGTAATAACAGCCTTGGATCCCACGTAATGTCGCGACCAATATCACCAACAACATTATTAACATTGGGAAGAACATTGAAAAAGACAGCAGCAAAAACTAGTGGCCAAATGATTTTAGAAAATTTACAAAAACAAGACGTATGGAATCTGTCAAATATAAATTCAACGATAAAGAAAGTAGTTACAAAACGCCAGCGGGAAAATATTCGTAAAATCATAAAACAAAAAAAGTACGATAGATCAAATAAAAAAGCAAACGTTCTAGGAAGTAAGCTAGGATTGCCTATTGCGTATAGTAGTGGCTCGAAAACAGGAATAGTACCACTAAACGTCGTGACACGGCCACCTACGTGTGATACCGAAGCGAGAAAATCTGCCCATGACTTTTATGATCGTGATGTAGCTAGAAAAAAAGCGTAAGTAACATCCACAAAACGCTGAGGTACAACCAAATTTAACCTAGATTTCTCTAACAGAAGATTATATATATATATTATATATATCATTTATTATTCTTATATAATCAATGATCATATATTTTTTATATTTTTATCTTTTTACTCAATTAATTACGACGATCGTATATATGAGATAGCTTTTTGCAAAGTTTAGCAAGATTTGAAAAAAAATAGGCTATGTAGTAGAGAGCTTGAAATAAAATCGAGAAAAGCCTTTGAATCCTTTCTAATTGTTGAGCGAATTTTTTGTTCAAATATAATTAATTGTTCTTTTATAAAAATTATTTTAAAAAACATTTTTACGATATATTTGTACCATTTTTTGGCAATTTATTTTATCTCATTATAAGTTATGTATCACAAAAATATCTTATTATTATTATCTTATATATTTATAACGCACATCATGGTCTCTTTTATGTATCATGTCAGCGATATCTATATTTACAGTGTGTCCCATATTTTTACAGTGTCCCAAAAAAAAGACGTCGTCTCCCCTAACACTTTTCATCAAATTCAAAGCCCGGATAATAAATATATTCAAATGTCTTTAGACTTTTTAATGGGAAAAGATTTTTACCTTTTTCCTGTTTCTCTCGTATTTCTAGTTCAACATCTATCAATTCAGGTAACATAGTCCCCATAACAGCTGCTACTGCTTGTGTATTTTTAGGCAAACCAGGACCGGATTGCAACTCTGTAATCCATATATTCAAGTTGTTGTCAATCATAAAATCAGCACCTAATAAAGAAAACGCATTTTCTGTGATATGTAAGTTTTGATTAGATGGCGATAAAGTATCTTTATATGCAGTTACAATAGTTTTTAGTGCACTTTTAACTTGACATTTAATATGATCAAAGGGGGAATCAGTAATTTCTTTGTACTGATATTTTTTGGTGTTTAAATACGTCTGAAATTCAGGAAAAGTCACACGAGTTTTTTCCTTATTTTGCTTGTAAAACTCACTTTTCTTCTGCATAACGGCATTAGTTAAATGCACTTTTAAATCCGTAAAATTCTTTGTATTGTAAGAACCTAAGCTAACACGTAACGTGCCATCACGGTACACAACTATTAATGGGTTAATTGATAGAATTGCCCAGTATATCCGTAAATCAAATTTGTGGCCTTCGTATAACATTATATCTTTTACGTAGCGCTGGATAATTAATTCATCTTCTTTTGCATCAGAATTGTCATACTTGTCTGGCATCAATTGCTCTTTTATACTAGCTAATTTTGGACTATTTGGCGGGGCCATTGAAATGCCTTTTCCACCATCCTTATGGGGTATTTTTACAATCCAGGTTTCATTCGATAATGCATTAGATGTTTGTATAAAGTCTTCTCGATCGCCCTGCAGCCATGTACGGAATGACGTGGGCAAAAATGGTAATTTCACTTTCATGTCTTTTTCATAATTTAACAAATGGTCGAGTAATTTTCCTTTGTGTCCCAATTCACGTTCAATTATCAAATGGTTCGGACGATGCCATTTAGACAGCTTCTTCCATGGTATATATTGTTTTTTTTGATACCACAATATAGAAGCTTGTACAGGATCTTCACTTTGTTTCCACCCAATACCTTTTAAAATTTGAGATACTTGTCCATTTGCTGGTTTGGAAAAAAAAACGTTTTTATACTTTTCAGGTGGGGAAATAGTAGTAACAACAGGTACTTCTTGGTAGTTCGTATCTGGCTGTTTTTTCTCGTCCTCATTGCTCTTATAATCACTGTCTTTTCCATCAGAAGTATCCTCCTCAGCGGAGCCGTCTGCCGGATCTTCTGTATACTTTTCCGGTGGGGAAATAGTAGTAACAACAGGTACTTCTTGGTAGTTCGTATCTGGCTGTTTTTTCTCGTCCTCATTGCTCTTATAATCACTGTCTTTTCCATCAGAAGTATCCTCCTCAGCGGAGCCGTCTGCCGGATCTTCTGTATACTTTTCAGGTGGGGAAATAGTAGTAACAACAGGTACTTCTTGGTAATTCGTATCTGGCTGTTTCTTCTCGTCCTCATTGCTATTATAATCACTGTCTTTTCCATCAGAAGTATCCTCCTCAGCGGAGCCGTCTGCCGGATCTTCTGTATACTTTTCAGGTGGGGAAATAGTAGTAACAACAGGTACTTCTTGGTAATTCGTATCTGGCTGTTTCTTCTCGTCCTCATTGCTATTATAATCACTATCGTCTCGTGGTAGATTTTGAAAGTCTTCCGCATCCTTATTTTCTGGCTCGTATTCTCGAACAATTGCATCATTCTCTCTTGCCATCGACTTGGCTACGTCACTATCATACGTAACAGCATCTCCCTCCTTTATTAAACTTCTGGTTCTAATTATATTTCTATCGTCATTATTGTCGTCCTCATGATAATTCATATCATTGTTACGTAAGTTAAGAAAGACATCCTTTCCACGAACTACTCTTAAGTTGCTACGGCTAGGAGTAAAAAGAGACGTACTAAAATATACTAATATCCCAATTAAGAAAAGCACCACCACTACGACAATATCTCTAAGCTTACAAGTCACTGTTTTCTTATTTAACCGTCTCATTATAGTCTTCCGCGTTGCAGTCTCATGCTATATAAATTCATGCATCCATACATTATTATCATGTAAGATATACCTACGTGTGTTGGAAGTATAGCCACGCTACCCAGACGATATATTATAACCCTAATTTAATTATTAATTATTATTTATTAATTAATTCGTGATTAATTTTATAACACCACACTTTGTCAACAATGCCGAAGTATTTGCCAATATATGTAGTTATGACATAGATTAATGAGGTAGTGGTTAAAAGTGGTTAGGTATACATTAACATATAAATGAAATCGTGTTTTTAATAAACGAGTAGGTGTTACTTATTCCTGTTACATACAGTATTTGGTAGGTAGGATATGATAAATATACAATGTTTGTCTGAGTTTTGCGAGTTAGGTATTAGTACCCTATGCGATGTCTTAGCATTAAATAACTACTATAACTATAGGGTTGGGGTAGCGTAAGCGCATCAGAAATTACTAACCATAAAATTATTAACCATTTCGTATACTAATTACTATAAGAGACGAAATAAAGATAAGTACTGTTATATAATTATAATAATAATAATAAATTTTTTTTTTTTATTAATTATTATATATTATCTAGCACATTATAAATGAAAAAAATGAAGAACTTGCACACAACACAAGCACGTTGTTCATGCAGCAGCACTACAAATATATAGTAGATGTAGCACATACGATTGCCAGCAACACTGTATATTGTATTCGTCAGCTTTTTGAACTAAACGAAACATGTCTTCAACAATCCCACCACCAGGGATACCAACGAAACGGCCATCACAAGCACATGATATTGACGAGTCTCTACTAGAACCTTGGAGATATATTATGGAGGTTCCAGGCAAAAATATACGTGGTAAACTGATAAAAGCATTTAACGTATGGTTAAATATCCCCCAGGAGAAAGTGAAAGATGTCGGGGAAGTTGTACGTAATTTACATACAGCATCTTTACTTGTTGATGACATCGAAGACAATTCAAAGTTAAGGCGGGGTATACCAGTGGCTCATAGCATTTACGGAATACCACATACGTTGAATACAGCAAACTATGTATATATATTAGCACTAGAAAAATGCCGAAATTTAGGAAATTTAGACGCATTAGATGTATTTATTGACGAGCTTCTAAACTTGCATCGTGGCCAAGGACAAGATATTTTATGGCGTGATACATTGACCTGCCCGACGGAGCAGGAGTACATTAAAATGGTGAAAGACAAAACGGGTGGCCTGTTTCGATTAGCAGTCGGTCTTATGAAAGCTTTTAGTAGTGACTGTAAACTAGATTTTAACCCTTTGTTAAACACACTTGCAATATACTTTCAAATTCGAGATGATTACATGAACTTAGTTAGCGAAGATTACCATAATCACAAAAGTTTTTGTGAAGATTTAACAGAAGGAAAATTTTCATTTCCAATTATACATGGTATACAAACAAAACCTCATGATAATCGATTGTTAAATATACTAAAACAAAGAACTGAGGATATTGAAGTAAAGAAGCACGCGGTGGAATATCTAAATAAAATTGGTTCAATGAATTATACATACGAAAAAGTTAATAGTTTAAAAACGGAAATAAACGACATAATAGATGATTTAGGTGGCCATGATTCGTTAAAAACCTTGGTTGCAACGCTGCATGAGACAATACCGACACCACAAACTGTTTCAACAATTGATAAATAAATGTATTTTTCAAATTCTTTAAAAAAATGTAACACAATTATGAATAATGATTAATTTATATATACCGGTAATATAGTACCAATCTTACACAGGGAAAAATTCTTCAAATCGTTCATACTTTAGTGAATGCTGCGATAATGTTGTAACATATTCCGATGCTATCTGCCTGCTAGCGACTATGAACGGCAGATTTTGTTTTCGATTTCCTAATTTTTTTTCATTTTTCAATGGTATGCGGATGCTACACAAAAACTGAAGAAAAATATTTTCACCAGCAGATCCAGAGTGTATTTTTTCATGAGTCCTTAAAAATAATTGTAAAATTATGTGTTAAGCCTAGATTTAGTAGTATAAGGAATATTTACCTATGATATAGCTAGTCTGTGGGTCGTAGCAGGGTCGTAGGCTTTTGTATTTTTTAGTGCTATACTCTACCTATTTCAAAAAACAAAAAAAAAACCAAAAGTAGGTCGTAGGTCACACAAACACGAATAAAATACAACTTATATAGATGTTACATACCTTTATACAATTATATATATACAAAATATAAACAAGATTACCTAACATGTTAAATAAAAAAAGTTCTTATACAACAGCTAATAATTTACCAAATGCACATTCTGTTGTACAAGATACGTCTAAAAAACAACAAACAAGGGGAAAACAAGGGGAAAAACAAGAAAAAAGGATTATTTTCGACTCCAAAAAGGCTACTGTAGAAGATATTTTACAGGCACTTAGCACTATACCAGAAAAACAATGCAATAAGATCATAGAAGAATTACAGCAGCGACAAAATACTATTGAAAATACAACAAGAAAAAGACCAGTAAGAACATGCACACTTAGTTATAAGCAAAGGGGTTGTATACAGTATATGACATCTGAACACGTTATACAAAAGGAATATATTGGTGAATTATCTTCATGGGAATATTGAACAATTGATACCTGACGAATTGACAAAAAATGCATGGGGTAATCGAAAAGCAGTGAATTTCTTATCGAAACAAACTGTTACCGTTGAAATCGATGGGAAACAAGTCAATCAAAAATTGGTGATAATGAATAATGCACCAGTGGCGCGCGTGGAAGCCTATTGCCCTTTTTACTATACGAACAATAGTCGTGAAGCGGTAAAACAATCATTTGTTTTGCTCAACGATATATTAAAAAACATTCAAGGGGTTATTGTGTTACCTGAAAAGTATTTCTCCATCGAACACCGTTTTAAATATAGTGGTAATATATCGGATCAACTAAAAATTTTATCGGATGAATGCACTATTTCTTTCAAACATTTGGGTAGATATGGACAAGATTCATGCGAATTAGCTGCTGTTAATTTATTGATGATAGACTTGCATGGCGATGCTGATTGTGAACGATGGTTAAGACAGGACGAATATCGTGTTATGATGGAAGCTGATCATTCCACAAAAAGAATTGCAATTGAAAGTTATAAGCCATTCAAATCTGACGAACTTTCTGATTTAAGTCAATTGATAAGATTTAATAATGGTAAAGGATCGCACTCTGGAATGAAAGAACATGAAAAGGCTGAAATGATTCAACGAATGGCATCGCACCCTGGCTGTAGACCTTCTAGAAACAGTTGGCCGACAACGTTTATCCAATCTTCGAATACGGATGGTAATTTAAAAGCCAGATTGGATTCATTTGAAAAGCTCAATCGACACGAACAATCCATGCAATTGTTCTATTTATCTTGTGTTTGGATGGTCTATAAGAAATTGGATCAGCTGTCTCAACATATGGGTAACCCTTCTCGACTGTTTATTGCAGTAAAGAAAAGATACGATGATATCATGAAGGAAGCTGGTGCATGTTGGGATGATCAAAATAAAAAAAGTTTTACTGAACAGGCAATGACGGTAGTAACTCCAGTAACAAATTTTATCTCTAGGTGTACTACTCCTCGTAGCAAACGAAAAAGGGACTCTGATTCAGATGATTCAGATGAAGAAGGTCGATTGAATAAGAAACCATCGTAAAATAATACTACAAACAAGTATAAAGTAAATTATAGTAAGTTATATTTATATATAGTCACCCCACGCTTCTTCTTTTTACAATACTTATATCCTCTGACGCTGACCAATCGTCTCCCATGACAGCGCATCATTTGCCTCAATACTGTAAGTGCTGCTTTCGCATCGAATTCATTTATTGTTTTTATCTTTACTGTATAATCATAGGGATAGTTCGATATAATATCTTCCTTTAGCTTTTTCAAAAGAATCCCTGCTTCTTTAGCTTCCGCTCTCCCAATAACGGTGTCGGTGTCAGTGGGTCCCTTGAATTTGAACCCTCTACAGACTGTATCTAACAATTCTATTTGTTTCTGGGAAATTTTCATTGTATATGAAAACATAATATCAATATTTATACCTATAATTCATACTTCTAACACCCTTTTCAAATTCTTGTTTATATGTCTTTCTTTTCCATCGATTTTACATTTATTGAATAAATGCCCTTCTTCATTATAGATGGCAATACCTTTCTTATTTGGAAAATCTTTTAATAGCAATGCATTGATTTTTTCTATTTCCTTTTTATGATTTGAGACAATCCCAACCTTTAAATCTTTTTCAATTAACATCTTAATTCGAAGGTAGAAATCATCATCATCGGACAAACGAAGATACAGATTGCCGTCTGTTTTTGAGGCAGACTTGAATTTTTAAAGACATCCAACGTCATTTCTTCATCTTTGTATTCCAGAACGCGCAACGAATCAACTTTGGAACACATAGGAAACCGCCAGGCACCTTCACAATAAACAGACATGTCAATTTCTGTGGAGCCTATTTTATAGATAGTTTTGGTTCTTTTGTCGCCGTTTTTGTTGATTCTTTGTTCTGATGTCATGATGCATTTCTTCTTGAACCATTGCTTCAGATGTTTGTGGCTTTCAAATCGGACAGACGGAATGGTGATATGGAAAGAGATCTTGTACTTGCCGTTTTTTGTGCCGCTGCTTTTTTGCAATTTCCATGGTTCTGTGATTCCATGGGCATTGAAATCTTCCCTGATCTGCTTTATGTATGCATCTTCATCGAAGTCATCTTCTGATGATCTTTCATCGTCTATATCCACATGAAAATTGCAAGGTTTTGCAGGATCCCGCTGTTCGTACCACGATAAATACCTTTTTTTGCGGTATGCTTTGTTGACGTATGTGTACACTTCATTCCAGGAGGACACAGCAAACTGTTTGGAACCTTGTTTTCCATTTGGCGTATCCTGTTGAATTATTATGTGTCCTTCTGGAATTGTTGGAAGTTTTCTTTTATACGGATACCAATGAATAACAGGTAAACTTTTCTTATTTACATCATTTTCATAAGATTCATAATTATTGATGACATTTTTTTTTTCATTTGTTTTTTTATTATTATTAGAATTATCGTTCTTCATTAGAATTACACGTATTTTATTATCAATTATTTAATAATATATTTGTTATATTTTTTTGGCATATATATACTCCCATTTTTTGTTAGTACCTGGTATCGCACTAAAAATATAAAAGCCTACAACCTGCTAGTCTGTGGGTCGTAGCACGTATATGTGCTACGACCCACAGACTAGATTAAATATTTTCAAGTACAAATTTACAGTATTAGTATTTTTGTATTTTTATGCCTATATAAAATATGTTTTTAGGAGATTGAAATTGGACTTTTTACTAGTAAAAATTTAGTATACTAAGGCTACAATGAAAATAGTATTGCAGTAACATCAACACACGCAAAACGCAAAAATAAAGGTGATTTTAATAACATCGTTTTGTATGCTGTGTCTATGCTAAATAAATAACACTATACAGTATGGAAATATGTTTTTTCGACGGCGATCATCATCATTCATTTTTAGTTCTTAGTCCAGGTGGTAGTTTATTATTAAGTTTATTATTATTAATAATAATTATTGCATTTGCATATATATAGTATAATTTCAAATTTCAAAATTAAAATGATATCATACGTACATTAAATCTACAGAAAATATATTCTAATTCAGTACATTTATTGCATACATACATATACGCGTACATACATACATACACACATATATATATACCTTTAGTAGGAAACAACAATTATTGTTATAGAAACATACTTTGTACACTTTCCCTGTATATTTTTTTATTAAAATGGTAAAATCTACTACTAAAAATACTCGATCTAATCGGCGTATACCAAAAATAAGTTTATCAAATCAAAAGAAAAAACTGTTAAGAAAGACGGTAAACGACATGGGTTTATCTTATTGTGTTAAAAATTATAAAACAATTGCAAATCATATGAATGTTACATCTTTAAGAACTGAAGAAGGCAATCAAGTAGTGTTAGAATATATTAAAACAATTATACCAAATAATACTTTATTATTATTAAATGGCATTAAACCAATTGAAACGTTGTGTACATTACAAACTATTCATTCATCAACAAATAGAAACGATGTAAGAACAATGCGAACACTATTTAATAATGATGCCAATTCATATAAACTTGTTAAAGAAATTGAACCCAAATGTTTAGAATTATACGTAGAACAGAGAAAAATACACGAACAAGACAAACAACAAACTCTTGGAAGAGTACATAAATGCAAATTGTGTAATACAAGTGTAGAAACGACTGCTGATGGGACTATTTTATACAAAACACTTGTTAGAGATCCACAATATGCAAAATCAATGAGAGGGAAAAAAATGTTTTCAACACACAAAGGACAATTAAAAGATATTTGCCAAGGTTGTATGCCTAAGTTCCAATGCAATGGTGATGGATGTGGTTGCACGTTGTATAATGGAGTCGCTTGCAACAAGTATTGCAATAAGTGTACAACACCATCCTTTGATGAAAATAATAAACGTTGCAATAATTGCAAACAAAGAGATCGTGTAAAACGACAACAATTTATTGCAAAAACACCGCCGATGAAAAGAAATAATAAATTCCGAAAAACCCCGGTGCGTGATAAAGATTTCATGTATTATGATCTACAATCTGAACAGATATTAAAAAAGAAGCAAGATTTTGATGCGTGTGCATCACGATCACAAAGTGCCAAAGAAAAACTTGTAACTAAGTTCAAAAATATATTTCATTACACATATGAAACTATCGAAAATATTTTTATTGGTAGTAGCTAATTTGGAAGTAAAATTATTACGCACATCAATACGCACACACAAAAACACACATTTTCTTATTAAAATTACAACACGTTCGTTCGTAATTAATTAAACTTTAGATTTTATAACCATCATTTTTACCACCGGGAGTAAAATTATTAATATTTTAACTTACGTCGATTTTTAACTTTGAAATTACGAAGTATTATATGATAATGAGAACTTACATCATCATCGTTCCCCCGTTGTTACTATCCTTTGGAAATAATTTATACGTACCATCAGCCGTACTATTCGGACATATCAAATGCTTTTCATTTGTATTACTTGCTGTAACAGGTATGCCTTCTGTATTATCAAAAACCACAGCTCCACAAAGACATTTTTTCATATTACAACCATAATAAATGTTGTTAATATCATATCCATAATGTAATCGCATACGTAATCGTTTATTTATTTTACGTAATTTATTTTTACGTATTTCAAAATTATCATTATTGATTGATTCGCGATTATATGCACTATAATCATTATCATTGTCACTTTGATGATCTTTTTTATCATTATATTCTAACATATCCTTCCAGTTCTTTTTTAATTCTTTCCAATACCGATTAAATTTGTTAGCATCTAGTGGTGATATTTTTAATTTTATACGTTTGGATTTGTTGGTACCATATACAAGATACTTTGCATTTTCTAATTTCTGATGTGATATTGGTTTGGATACAAAAATGTCGAATTCAAAAGTTGACAATGACTTGATTGGATTACCAACTTCCTTCACCTGTGTTGATCGCAAATTTATGTCTTTCAACTTCAAACAAATGCTATACTTTTTGCTGGAGATATATACCCGCATCTCTCCCTTTGTAGGGGTTATTATTAATGTTGTTTTTACATTACATTCCCAGCGTTTTTTATCCAGGTTATCAAATGTTACTACAGCTAAACCAAATATGCCTTGATTAGGAACAATTGAATCATTTTTTACGGTCGAATACTTGTCATTAAAAACTTTTTCAAATAACCTCTTTTCTTCATGCAATGTTCGTGTTTTCTTATCTGTTAGAGAGAAAAAGGCTTCAAATTCTGAGTTTTCAATCATTGGTTTATATGGATATCTTAATAAAAACGAATTTACACTTTGTTTCTTTTCAATCACATCCTCTACTGATATTACATGTTTTAATACATTCGTAACATCAACCGTAATGCCAGAAATATCTATATTATTACATATTTTGCAACATGTAATATGGTGCTTCATACATTCGTAACATAATTATTGTATTACACAAAAAAAATTATACGGCGTTTAGAAAAGTTTATTTCAATCTTTTCTTTACATAAAATTAAAACAAAATAAACAGGTCTTTCTAAACCAGGTACAACAAAATTTTTTTTTTCGTAATTTTTGAACAAATTGCTATAATTTCACTTGACCTTTGTTTACAAGGTTTTCTTTCTTTGTATAATTATTTTAATTATATAAAAAAATACAATTTTATAATCAATATCAAATGATTTTCTTTCAAACAAAGATAATTATGAAAGTTTTATTACTTAATAATTTTATTGTATAAGTTTGATGTTTACGTCTCAAAAAACTAAACCTTGGTGCGACATACAAAAATTGCGTTCAAACGTGTGTTTTGTGTTACAAATGAATTTTTAGTTTAAAAAAAAAAATTAATTATTCAAATTATTTTAAAAATGGAGTCCACCAGCTGCCTGCAGCGGTCGAGAAAAGAAAAGCAGGCAAATTTCAATACTGTATAGTCTTATTTATTTAGCATAGACACAGCAACCACTAAAAGTATGAACGATTTCAAGAATTTTTCCTTGCGTAAGAGTACCTAGTATACGTGTACCAATATTTTAATTTTATAAAAATATAAAATTATGAGATGATGTACGCACTTTTTTTGATTTTTAAAATTAAAGTTTTAAAACACACCAGAATACATGTAACACGCAAAATTCGATGGTTGTGGGTATGATTTATACACACGGTGTATACTCTATACTTGATACATCAAAATAACCAATCCGCCATTCAGTAAAAATCCTAAAATGCCTCTTCATATTCAGTTAATGGCGGACAAGTGCAAATTAAATTCCTGTCACCGTACGTATCATCAATCCTTCCAACAGACGGCCAAATTTTACCCCCTTTTACCCATGGCAAAGGATAGCAAGCGGTTTCTCTGGAGTAAACGCGGTCCCAATTAGTAGCAGTAACAACGTCTGCGGTGTGTGGCGCATGTTTCAATGGGCTATCTTCAGCGCGTATTTTGCCATCAAGAACATCGTCAATCTCTTGTCTAATAACTAACATCGCATCGCAAAATCTGTCTAATTCATCTTTGCTTTCACTTTCTGTTGGTTCCACCATGATCGTACCTGGCACAGGCCATGACATTGTTGGCGAATGGAATCCAAAATCCATCAACCGTTTAGCAACATCTGCCTCTGCCAGTTCACTTATTTCTTTAATAGGTCGTAAATCGATAATAAATTCATGAGCGCATTGGCCATTTTTACCTCGATACAAGATTTTATAGTGGTCTTCCAGTCGTTTTGCCATGTAATTCGCATTCAAAATTGCCATTTTAGTAGCATGCTCTAATCCAGAGGTTCCTAACATATGTATATACATCCATGATATTGGAAGAATACCAGCACTACCAAATTGTGCACTTGCTATGGCAGAATGGTTTTTTTCGACAACATTGTCGCCTTCGCCAGAGACCGGATAAACAGAATGGCCAGGTAGGAAAGGTGCTAGGTGCTTTGCTACGCCAATTGAACCTACACCAGGGCCACCGCCCCCGTGTGGAATACAAAAAGTTTTATGCAAGTTTAAATGGCAAACATCTGCCCCGATTTTACCAGGGCTGCATAATCCTACTTGGGCATTCATATTTGCCCCATCCATATACACTTGTCCACCACGACTGTGGATTGTATCAATAATTTCAACAATACCTTCTTCAAACACACCATATGTTGACGGGTATGTTACCATCAAGGCACCTAAATTATCTTTATGCTTTTCTGCCTTTGCTTTTAAGTCATCAATATCCACATTTCCTAAATCGTCACTTTTAACAGTTACAACTTTCATTCCCGCCATGACAGCACTTGCAGGATTTGTTCCGTGAGCTGATAATGGAATCAAACATATGTTACGATTTGACTCGCCGTTACTTTCATGGTACTTGCGGATACAAAATAAACCAGCATATTCCCCAGCAGCACCTGAATTTGGTTGCGTAGACACAGCAGCAAACTGTGTGATTTCAGCTAAAGCACCATTCAATGAATCGATCATTTCTTTGTATCCTGTTACTTGATGCGACGGCGCAAATGGATGAATGTTGGCAAATTCTGGCCATGATACAGGTTCCATTTCTAACGCAGAGTTTAATTTCATCGTGCAGGATCCTAGCGCTATCATTGAATTAGTTAATGATACGTCTTTATTAGATAAACCAACAAGATATCGCATCATGTCTGTTTCAGAGTGATAAGTGTTGAAAACTGGATGTTCAAGGTATGCGCTCGTACGTTCAAATTCACCAGTAAAATAACTACCACTGCTGCTAGCACCAGCTTGTTCCAACGATGCATCGTCGTTTGGGCATCCAAAGCCATTCAACAAACCTTTTACATCGTCTTTCGTGCAAGTTTCGTCCAACGATATTCCGACATTATTGCCATCGATTTTACGAAGGTTAAATCCATTCTTTTCACATGCTGAAATAACGTCATCGGCATTGCATTCAACGGTTAAAGTATCGAAATGTGCATCACCTTTAATGCTATATCCATTGCTTTCTAATGCAGCTTTCAACAACCCCGTCATTCCTTTCACACGTGCTGCAATTTTTTTCAAACCCTCTGGGCCATGGTAAATACAATAACTTGCAGCTGTATTTGCTAGCAATGCTTGCGCAGTACATATGTTTGACGTGGCCTTATCACGCCGAATATGCTGCTCACGTGTTTGCATCGCTAAACGATATGCAGGCTGACCCCTTGCATCGATTGAAACGCCGATGATTCTACCAGGCATTTTACGATTGTACTTTTCATGACAAGCAAAAAATCCTGCGTGTGGGCCACCATAAAACATTGGTACCCCAAAACGTTGTGCAGAACCAACACATACATCGGCGCCCCAATCACCAGGTGGCTTTAAAATTGCTAATGATAATAAATCAGATGCTGCAACAACAACGCATTTTTCTTGTTTAGCAGCTGCTGCAAAATCTTCATAGTCATTGACGCAACCAAAAGTATCCGGATATTGTACCATGACACCAGAATATGATTTGAAATCACTTACATCCTCAGCTTTCCCAACAATAATATCAATCCCCAACAGCTCTGCACGCGTCTTAATTAAATCAATTGTATGAGGATGTACACCCTCGCTAATGAAATAGTTTTTCCGTTTACCTCGATGTACAGAGTGAGCTAGCTGCATTGCTTCAGCAGCAGATGTGCCTTCGTCCAACAATGACGCATTTGAGAATTCCAAGCCAGTCATATCAGTGATCATAGTTTGATAGTTAAGTAACATTTCTAAACGACCTTGGCTGATTTCAGGTTGGTATGGTGTATAACTTGTGTACCATTGCGGATCTTCAATCAAATTTCTACGTACGACATTTGGTGTAAAATTTCCATAATAACCCATTCCTATTAATGACTTGATAGAAGTGTTTTTTTTTGCCATGTTTCTCAGCGTTTCTGTTGCTTCCGATTCGCTCATTGTTGGTGTCAAATTTAGTTTAAAGTCGTGTCTAATTTGTTTTGGAACCGTTTTGTCAACTAAATCGTCAAATGACTTTAAGCCACAAAAATCTAGCATTTCAATTTGATCATCAGCAGATGGCCCAATATGGCGCATTGCAAATTCATCATGCATAGTAAAAACTTCATCTGCAACTGAAGATAAAGCACGTAACTGCAAAGTTTTATTTGGTAAAAACAACGACTTCGGCAATTTTTTAACAATATTTAATGTGGTGGATTTTAAAAACATATTAATATTTTT
>Ga0099797_100111_pt2 | contig 43261 bp, 23 predicted proteins | sample Uncmet_Sort48C_1_FD_89871 | JGI IMG/M metagenome (GOLD analysis project Ga0099797, IMG submission 89871) | Marine eukaryotic communities from CALCOFI LINE 67, Pacific Ocean - C012_Sort48C_1 | ecosystem: Environmental > Aquatic > Marine > Oceanic | place: Pacific Ocean: Monterey Bay | collected...
GACAACAAAAAATCCAGATGTGACAACAAAAAATCCAGATGTGACAACAAAAAATCCAGATGTGACAACAAAAAATCCAGACGTGACAACAAAAAGTCCAGACGTGACAACAAAAAATCCAGATGTGACAACAAAAAATCCAGATGTGACAACAAAAAATCCAGATGTGACAACAAAAAATCCAGATGTGACAACAAAAAATCCAGATGTGACAACAAAAAATCCAGATGTGACAACAAAAAATCCAGATGTGACAACAAAAAATCCAGACGTGACAACAAAAAATCCAGACGCAACAAAAAAGCCCACAGCAAAACAAATTGCGCTGACGATATATGACGACTTAGTCGAGTTTTCACAATTTCAGCAGAAAAAAGAACAGGAAGATGGTAATTTCAAAGATGGTATCTTAGATACAGAAGAAAACTTCCTATATCACAGTCTTCTTGTGCACATCCGGAATCTTTGGAACAAAGATTCTGTCATGACAGAATTTTCGAAAAAGTTTTCTGAATTCTGTCATTGGCAGTTGGTGGATATAAGAAGTTCTGGAAATAATTTTAATTATGGAGAGAGTCTTTTCGGAAATGTCAAAGCCCATGGGCTTCATAACTCCGGAATAGTTGGAAACTTTCCGAGGAACTTTACAACTGGAAAAAAGGGTTTATCAGCTTTGTGGTCCACAATGTGGAGCAGCTTTTGGACTCAGTCTAGTAGTACTCAGAGTCATAATATTACTCCGAAGAGTAAGTCCCCTCGAGAACTAATGATTAGTACACCGGAAGGGTTGAAATTCGCAAAAACTGAAGCTGAAGCTGTTTTTAAACCGAAAAAAATCATCGCACTTATTTGCGAGCTCAGCTCTTTTCTTGAATGGATAGAATCACTCAAGGAGATAGAATCGAGTGGTGGTAATACTATCGGAAATGATCACAAGTTTGCGGCAAATTCAAATGATGATAGTAGTAACACCAGTAACACTACAAGTGATGAAAAAAACGAAGACACAAGAAGTGACGCTCTTCCTTCTGAGTGTACTACATCCTCAGGGCTCCACCAACTCGCGCCACAGGGTTCGCCATCTCCTGTCGAGTCAACTCCCGCTCGTGAGGTTGACTCGTCATCTTCTTCCTGCATGGCCGCATCTTCGTCGTCCGTTGCCGAATCTCGACCCGAAAGTCCGGCAAACTCTTCTTCTTCTCAGCCTTCTCAGCCCGAATCTGTTGTTTTTTTCTCCTCCTCTTCTCCTTGTGAGTCAAGTCTTCCTGGGGCCTCCTCGTCTTCTTCTCAATGTGAGTCTGTTCCCTCTTCGTCGTCTCAATGTGAGCCAGCTCCCTCAAGTTCGTCGTCTGAACATTGTGAGTCAGCTCCTGGAGCCTCGTCTCCTGCTCAATGTGAGCCAGCTCCCTCTTCTTCTTCTCAATGTCACGACTCAGCTGAATGTCCCGCAGCCACGGCGTCTATCTCAAAAAAAAAGGCAAAAAAACAAAAATCCGGAAACAAAAGAAAACAAATGTCAATGACAAAAAAAAAGTCGGAAAAACTGAAAGAAAGACAAAAAATGAAGGAAAAACTGAAAAAAGTCTTTGAGATGTATGCCAAAAAAGCCGTGGAGGTGAAAAAATTCGTCTCTAAAGTAGTGACGGAGGTCAACAGGAACATATTGAAGTCTAACAAGAAATCTTCTGACAAGGACTCCCAGAAAAGTGACACACACAAAGGGACTCAAAAAGTGTCTTTTTCGCACTCAGTACTAAGTGGAAGAAAATTCACTCTGCCAACACTGCACAGAATTCTCGATCTTGATGGTGTGGAATTTGTTTCAGACGAGCGAGAATTAAATCGCAATGACACAGTGGCTTCTTCTCCATTGGCGCCAGCCTACAGGGCACCAGCCTACAGGGCACCAGCCTCATCATCAGTCGTCTCATCTACTACATTCAAGTCTCCCTCAAACGATGCTGACAAGAGCAGCACTGAGAGTACGCCTAGAAGGCCCTCCCTGTCTAGATGGCCCTCACTTTCGGACATTGTGTTCCAGTCAAGCACTCCCTCAAACGACGCTGACAAGAGTACTATTCGGGACAGTAGTACGCCTAGAAGGCCCTCACTGTCTAGAAGGCCCTCATTTTCGGAACTCTCGGGCGAGTTTCTGGCCCCTTTGTCTGTGCTTTACAAGGATGGACACATAGAAAGACACTATGCGGACCAAAACGAAACTACATTGTCTAACAGCAAGTTCGAAGAAGACAAGACGGCAGAAGAAAGATTAGACTTTCAAAGAAAGACGGACAGAGTCAACAATAGCTCGCCAGAAAGAAGACAAGGCTCTGTGGAAAAAAGGTCAACAAAAGACACGCAAAGGACTCAAACAAAGTCAACATTAATGAAAAAGGCTTCACAAGCTGTGCTAGACGTGACTGCACTGTTCCAGAATCTTTTTCCGTTGGACGGATCCGGTCAAATAATCGCGGATCCTTTGGATTCAGAGCTGTCGCTGTTTTCGGACTTTTCGGGAGAATCAGTCTCAGATAAGAAGCAGAAACAAAAAGAGAAACAAAAACTTTTTGAAAAAGAGAAACAGCAAATCTTCGAGAGGAGAATTTGGAAAAAGTTAGAAACTGTATCGAAAAGCTTCTCCGTTGTGGTTTCTCAAAAAGAAACATCTCTGAAAGAAACTTCTTTTCGTTCGGAAACAGGAGGCCACTCTTTTCGTTCTAACTCTTTTCGATCTAACTCTGTTCGATCCACCAACTCAATGAGATTCGAGTCTCCTACTCTTCTCAGGTCTCCTTCAAGTTGTGATAATGGGGATAAAATGAAAAAGAACTCTTATTGGGAACTTGTCAAAAATTTCAAAAAGAATTATATTGAACGAATCCCACTGAGTGGCACTATCATATATCCAAAAATTCGCGGGCTGAATTTTGGTTACAGGGTCAAAAGTGGTCTGGGAACTGCGTTGGAAAAGGCAAAAGCGAGTTGTTTCAAAGAAACACAGAGAGAGGGCGCGAAGCCTATCGATTATATCGCGAGTTGGGAGACTCACGAGAGAAATTTTGACAATTTTGAGATCTTTGGAAAAGATCTCAATACAGTATGCCGGGAAGAGTTCTCGAAGAATCAGACTCCTCTCACAAACTCTCTATGCAAACAAAGCTCAGAAAAAACCTCAGACTCGACGAATGAGAAGCTAGCTCAAAAATGTAGTCTAAAGACTCAGCCTCTTAGAGGCCCTCCTCCACAGAGTTATTACAGTAAGCCAATTATCTTTATCGAAAGTTCTGTAAATTTCGATGAAGAGAGAGACAAAAGGGAAGCATTGAAAAATAAAACTAGACAAATTGCAAAAAAAATTTTGGAAAATTTCGAGAGGCACAGCTATTCTCAGGCACAAGGTGAATACAGTTGTGTGTTTGATAATCAGTGTCAACCTGAAAAAGTTGAAAAACAATTAACAAAGCAATCTTGTAAATCTAATCAGAAAAATAACAAAAACAGAAAGTCTAATGGGTCAATTTTTGAAAAAGAATCTCATGTCACTGAGTGGACCGATTATTTTCGTCTTGGACAATCTGAAGAGTCACAGAATCTTTCGTGGGCACAGAATCTTTCGTGGTGTGATCACAATATTAGTTCTGCACAACCTAATCTAAGAAGAAAAAAAACGAATCTGCAAGAATTTTATGCCTCCTATTTTCCCCAATATTTGCAGGAATTTTGGGCCACGAAAACTTCCGAGTCCGAACTTCTGGCAGATCAAATCTTCGGAGCCTCGCGCTGGGTTTCGGTAAATGTGGTAGTTGAAAATAAGGCCTCTGAATCTCATCAAGGTCTTTTCTCAAGTTCTTCTCAAGGCTTCCCAAGTTCTTCTCAAGGTCTTTTCTCAAGTTCTTCTCAAGGAAATTTCGGAGTGGGACAGGAGTATGATGATGGAAAGTATGAATCTGATGCCACTGAGCTTTCGAGTAGTGCATCTTCTGACAGTCAGCCTGACAGTAGTGATTCGGAAAATTATAATACGGCACTGGGCAGAAATAGAAATTATAGGAAAGACACAGAAATAAACTCTTCTAACAGAAGAAGAAAGAAGGAGAAAATAGAAATAAAGACAACAAGAAGCAAGGAGCTCGGCCTTCTTTTTGATGGTACCAAAATTTCTAACAAAAAACAGCAAAAACAGGTGCGGACAGAATTTCTAAACCGTTTGACGAAATGGCAAAGGAATAAAGTGAGGGCTGACTATTCCAAGAAAGGCGTCGAACTTTTAAAATTCGTCGAAGATTTAGTCAAACACTTACCAACGGAGATCACACATTCGAAACAGGCTACTCAGGTACCTACGGAAAATATTTCTTCACAAGAATTATACAGTCACAATCTGGGAAATAATTCAGTCGGTTCTAACAATGGTGGTCAAATTGGTCGTCAAATACAGTACAGCTATGGGAACCACCACGATCTAGACTACATAGATTACAGAACGGAATGGCCTAAGTATAGCGCCGTAATCAACTTCGAGAAGGAAAGTTTTTTATTGGATGATATTTACCCGACACAGAAAGTGTCTTTTCCGCGAGAAAGTGTCTTGTTTTTTCCATCAGACTTGTCACAAAATATTTTTCCAGTTGTCACAAAAAGCCCACCACAGAATGGAGGTTTTTTCCAAAAAGGCTCGTCTAGTAAGAAAGACGGCAAGCGCAAACTTGTAGACTCGGAGTCAAAATTTAGCATAGGGGAATGCTCAGCATCTTCCCCTATAATAGGGGAATGCTCAGCAGCAGCAACAGCAAGGAAACTCACAGCATCAGCATCAGCAACAGCAAGGAAAAAGACTGCACAGCATCAGCAAGAGAAATGTTTCGTTTCCTTCCTGTCCGGAATACCTTTTGGGCGACTGTCTTTTGACTCCCAATTTGGTGACCAATTTGGTGACCAGTTTGCAAGTTTGGAAAGACATCGTCAATGTCTTCCTGGGCAAAAGACATTTGGCTTTTTTCCCCTTCCTTCATTATCACAACAGATAGTATCACAACAGATAACATCACTGAAGCCACGAGCGATCTATGTGAACGGCGGAAAGGATAATGATAAAAAGAAGGAAGAAAAGAAACACGAACAGGTCGGTGGGAATAAAGGTCTGGACTATCTAGAAAAAGTGGTCATGACGTTTGGGGGTATGGAGAATTTCTAAAAAATCCGCGTGGCAATTTGTAAAATTAATTTTAAAAAAAAGGCACGGCCTTTGTGAATGAAGAAATTTGAAAAAGCCTAATTTAAGGAAACTTTGGCAAAAAAAAAGGTACGGCCTTTGTGAATGAAGAAATTTGAAAAAGCCTAATTTAAGGAAACTTTGGCAAAAAAAGAAAGGCACCGTGCACGGCCTTTGTGAATGAAGAAATTTAAAATTTTTGAAAAAGGAAATTTGAAATAGAAAAAGGAAATTTGAAAAAAGGAACTTGCTACATGTAGATGTGTTCCGTCTTTATGTGGGCACATTCACTTGAGGTAGATATTTGTATTGGAAAAATTTCCCACATAAATGCCTGAAATTATGCCGAATAGATGAGACATCTCACTTTGAAAGTGATAAAACACCGACGAGTAGATAAAACATCGACTTAAGAGATTCAAGTGAGATTCAAGCGAGCCATGTTACTATTTAGTATTTAATTCGAGTCGTGTCGATCTGTGACAACCTCACACGCGTGCTTTTTTTCTTCGTATAATTTGTCTATGTTTTTTACGTTACTTGATGATGATACGACTTCTTAAGTTTTTTAAGTTACTAATTTATCTATGTTCTTGTTCTTTTGTAAAAATGATCTGCGTCCTTTGTCTTCCGACTTTCGCGCCCGCTGCCGTCACCTGTGGAACACAGATTTTTGTATACATGAGACACTTCAACACATTGGCTGGGATGGGAGAAAATACCTATCGATCCATACCACAAAAACCAAAGAAGATTTGAGTCTTAGCATCTCAAGGTGAGGACAAATCAGGGAGGAGGGAGGGTTCAACTTTCACCCCAAACATGATGCAACTTAAATACCAGAACCAAAGCCAACCCAACTAACCTATCCAAAATTTTTTTCAATGCAAACCAATCAACAAAGTCGCTTCCCTCTGCACCACTCCAGACTTTACACCTCCCCACACTCTTTTCACACAGATAACTTACCGCAGTCACATGACTGCCTCTTGACAATACTCCAACGGATGTCACCACGTGACCTTCAGGGCTGGGCGGGCGGGACAAAGAAGTTGAAAGTGAAACTGTATACCTGTAATCCTTCTGCGCTGTGGCTGCACTCCGCCGTGACGCCACTCGCTGCTTCCAACCTGGGCTTGCCCTGTCCCAGAGCTTTTCGCTCCCAGGTTCCTAGGAACCTACCACCCACGATAACAACGCCATTTTTTATGAGATCGGACTCCGTTGGGACCGCACTGAAATGATTGCCACCAACACTCCCAACAGCAACTTTCAACGCGCGTTTTTCCTTTTCTCCGATTCAATGAAAGAAGGGACACAATCACAGATGATCGCTGACGCAACGACTCAGATCCGAAACAGACACACGACACGCTCCCTAGAAAGCCACGAGGAATCATTTCGACCCATGGAACAAAAGACACTCAAGGGAACAAACGACACACACGAACATTCTCGCCTTCTCGTCATACAGATCACACTCTCAAGACCGTTGCATCTCATTAAACAGAAATCGCATCCGACTACCGCATTTCTGACATAGAAAAAGTTGTTCTTGTCTATCAGACTATCTGGTGCCTTGGTTTTTTTAAAAATATAGTAATAGAATACACGAACACCATGCGTGTCAATACACGCGCGGCACATAGACGCTGCTTTAAACTACTCGCAATGAGACAAATTATATCCGTGCGAGTAACAGTCATGTGTTTACTCAGTCACGTGTTTGTCATGTGTGACTCCTCTCCTCGAGTCAATGACGAGTCAATGACGAGAAATTCAATTCGAGCCTCTCTTTGTAATACTTTTACATAGTCCTTAAGTTTTTTGATTAGAATTTACTATTTAGACTAGGCCTAGGCTTACCGAATCGCAGAACTGTAACTGCAATTATAATTTTAATTTTCGCAGAATCATGTCATTCGAGGCAAAATTTAATTGTCAGTCTTTTTTAATATTCGACATAGTGTCCTCCAATCATTGGAGGACCAATTCCCAACTCTCCAGTAAGTAACTGCATTGCTACTGCTCGAGTAAGTTCAGTTGTAACTTGCTTATCATAATAGACATATATTATGAGTCTGATAATTGATTGTCGTCATATGATTTTTCAAAAATTTTTGGTATAATCATATAAATCATGTCAGCCGTACCCGAATGGGGAGCCGGTTTATTACATCATGGCCATGCCTCGAGTCTTGTCCTTAAGGCTAAATAAAACTTAAGTAAGTAAAACTTTTTGTCAAATTTTTAAATTATTTTGTCCAAATATCCCATCGAGTAACGAAGCACTTTTTGTCCGAAAGCACTAACGAAATGTCTTCTGACGTCGAAAGTAATGCGTATATGATCACAAACTTCACTGCTTCAAGCCGCTTGGATCGGTGAAGTTACCTTTTCAATGAATACAACACATCCATTGATGACATGTGTTAACAATTTTGGCCTATGACACAAGTTTGTCATCGCTGTGATAATTTCAAAATAATATAATATTTCCTTTCCAATAGGGTAACGCGGGGTGTACGGGTCGGGTGAGGTAGGACGATCGGCGCCCTCCTTCGGATTCTGTTCGCATTCGTGGCCAAAACAGCAGCGCGCCTTTTTTTTTTTTGGCATTTTGGCCCAGCCACCCAACCCACTGGCACCCTACCCACCCACGGTACCCACCCACCCTTTAAGTTTCATGACGTCTGGGTCGGACGAATGATCATGACTCGACTCCTTCGACTCTAATCCCATGGCAAGCCATCAGAGTCGCGAAAGGGATACCGTGATCGTCTCGGTCTGGGTCGGGTTGGGTAGGTTGGGCGGTGGTAATGACAGGCCGAACATGCAAAATCTGGCAAGAGAATTCCCCTTCGTCTCTCATCCCATGGCAAGGCGGCACCGAAAAAAAGCGAGGCATTCGCGGCGACCGGCGAAAACCTTCCGCCGTCGGCTAGCGCGTTTTGGTGCACGTTGTGGCGCCATATCGACGGAATCTATCGCGAGACTGTCAGCAATGTTCCACGCCAGGCGAGGGGATTGCGTTCCCATGTCTTTCGGCGATGGGCTTGCTTATTTTGGTCCTAAGACTAGCAACGCCACGCCAAGCACTCAGAATCGCGAAAGAAATCGTCCGGGTCGGGTTGGGTAGGTCGGGCGCGGGGCCTTCCGATTTCGGTCCCAAGAGGAGTAAAGCCACGGCAAGCGGTCGGAGTCTCGCGCTTTGTCTAAATCGGCTGGGTCGGGTCGAGTAACTGTAGGTCGAGCGCAGGGCCTCGGTATTTCGGTCGTAAATAGTGCCACGGTATGGACAGCGCTCAGAGCCTCGAGGTTTGAAGTCCGACCGTCTGGGTCGGGTTGGGTAGGTTCGAGGTTGGGCGCAGGACCTCGGTATTTCGGTCGTGAATCATCATAATGCCACGGCATGGACGGCATTCAGAGCGACGTCTCGAGCTTAGTTCGAGACGAAGACTTACCGTGATTCGTTTGGAAAATGTGATACATATTGTGACCGTCGAAGTGTCCCTAGAGAGCGCAATTTAAACGGCGAGTCGCCTGGTTGCGTTCTATAGAACGACTGAGACTAGTCATAATGACATGACACTGACAGACGGCAGAGTCGGTAAGATTCGAAGACACTCCTTAAAAATTATAGTCATTGACTCGCTGGGAAAGTGTCATACATATTGTGATCGTCGAAGTGTCCCTAGAGAGCGTAATCTAAACGGCGAATCGCCTGGCTGCGTTCTATAGAACGACAGAGACTAGACAGTACTTCACAATGACACGACACTGACAGACAGCAGAGGCAGTAAGATCCAAAGACACTCTTCAAAAATTATAACGATTCGCTTGGAAAATGTGACGCATATTGTGATTGTCGAAGTGTCTCTAGAGAGCGTAATCTAGACGGCGAATCGTCTGGCTGCGTTCTATAGAACGACAGAGACTAGTCACAGTGATATGACACCGACAGACAGCAGAGCCAGTAAGACTCACAGACACTCTTTAAAAATTATAGTGATTCGCTGGGAAAGTGTCATACATATTGTGATCGTCGAAGTTTTAAAAATTATAGTGATTCGCTGGGAAAGTGTCATACATATTGTGATCGTCGAAGTGTCCCTAGAGAGCGTAATCTAAACGGCGAATCGCCTGGCTGCGTTCTATAGAACGACACTGACAGAGACTAGACAGTACTTCACAATGACACGACACTGACAGACAGCAGAGGCAGTAAGATCCAAAGACACTCTTCAAAAATTATAATGATTCGCTTGGAAAATGTGACGCATATTGTGATTGTCGAAGTGTCTCTAGAGAGCGTAATCTAAACGGCGAATCGTCTGGCTGCGTTCTATAGAACGACAGAGACTAGTCACAGTGATATGACACCGACAGACAGCAGAGCCAGTAAGACTCACAGACACTCTTTAAAAATTATAGTGATTCGCTGGGAAAGTGTCATACATATTGTGATCGTCGAAGTGTCCCTAGAGACCGTAATCTAAACGGCGAATCGCCTGGCTGCGTTCTATAGAAGGAAAATTTAAGAGGTAAGAGCTTCAAGTAGAATAAGAAGAAGGCAAGTAGGCCGTTGATTCGGTCGAAAGGGTCACCTAAGTTCGGATAGGCAGAAATTGTTATGCATAATGCATTGCAGCAGTATCATTGCTGTCATTGTCACTGAGACCAGTCATTGGGTCAAGTATTAACCAGAACTGGCGCCCGCTGCCCGCGGGCGCCCCGAGGGGCGGCCGGGGGGACGAGCATTTCACTCGTACGGAATCGCGGCGACAGGAGAGGGGAAAAATGTGAACGAGTGAAGGGCTCACATATCGCGCGGCCGGTCTGTTGCAGCGAGATAATGCAGGCCGCGACTCGAAGGTCGTTCAGGAGTGTTACGCATTCGATTCGTATGACATGGACGGGATTTGCGCACGATTGTGGTCACCCTGGCACAAGGAACGATAGAAAACACAGCCAATACGTCGACGGTTTACCATGAGAATCGCAACCCACGACGACGCCGCGCAGTCCAAATTGATAACGGCGAGCGTTGCCGTCACCCAACGGCAAACCCCGAGTCGGAGCCCGGGCGCATTCATACGGCGACGGCTGTGGTATTCCATAGACTCGCAGACAAGCGGAATGAAGTCGAAAAATCGCGATCGCGGCGGTGGCCACAGGATCGCAATCATTATCGGACGCCATGGGTAGTAGGTCCCCTATCGTCTCGAATCTGATCGGAGACGTTTACGGTTTCCAATTCCGCGCAAAGAGAGGGCCGCCGACGATTATCCCCCTCGAAAACGAATGACGCGGCGCGCATTGCGATTTGTGTCGCAGATTATCCCTATTGGTTTTCCAAGCGCGAGGACCGACGAAACGCGAGCCCAGGCGTCGGAAAAACTGCAGAAAGTGCGGGCGTTCTGCTTGCGACGGCGCGAATTGGTCGGGACGCGTTGGCTCGAGAATGTCGCGAGTTGTCCACTTCTCGTCAACATATGCGGCCGCCACAGCAATCCGAAACGATCTACGCCGATCGACGGCGGCTCGATCGGATCCTCATCCGAAACGCTTGCGATTTCAATTTGGGACTGAGTCGGTCGGGGCCCGTGGGATCCGATGCATGCCGTCGGTGTCGTGATCGATTCGCGAATTTCTATCGGTGGGGACTATTCCGCGAATCTCGGAGATTCGCGCGCGATTAAATGCGTCCGAAACTACACGACCGGCCCGACAGACTCGACTAGGACCAACGGCGGGAGCCCATCGATACGCGGAAAGACCAACGGATAGACGAAGAACCAAGAAAATCCCGCAAGTTCCCACATTTTCGAGAGTAACCGTCCCAGGGCCATGATCCAAGGATTGCCAAAAACTAGACGCGGCAACTCGTCGCCGAAGCGCTCGCGCTTTTGTATTCTTTTGCGTTGTTTTGGCGACATTCTGGCCGTTATTTTGGACGATTTTCAGGGACACGCACGCGAGACAAAGCGTCTCCGAGATCGGACCGCGCAAAATTCACAGACTTCCCATATTTTGTCTATCATGATTGTCATGGCGTTCAGTCTGCGTCACGTGTGTCCTAGATTTTGCGAAGTGTTGGATCGATGGGATTCCAGTCGTTCGAAATATCTCGAGGGTATTAACTCGTCGGGGGTGGAATCCTTCCAGATTTCAAAGCGATCCGATCGATGGGCTCGGTTTTTATGGGCGATATGGTCGCGCGTCGATTTGCTTCCGTAAAGTTGCGAGCGCCGCCGCGTGGCGCGCGGCGACGCGGTAGGCGACGAGCCTCGGGAAAGGCGAGTGGTCGAAGGTCAGACTGAGCTCACTGTCGCAAATGTCGGCAGGCGACGCGCCGACGGCCAGAATGGATGACATTGAGAGGACAGGGCAGAGGTCAGAGGCGAGAGGCGAAACCTGGAGGGTTGCGACTGACTCTGAGCCATATATTTCCGAACGGCAGCAGCTGCAGCCCGTCAGTGATATATTATCGTGGCGTAGACGACGAAACTCCGAAGCGGCAAGAAGACTACTAGTGGCGTGCACTAGTACACGTCTACTAGTAACTCGACTCGTCCGTTTTCCAGGTTTTGCGCGAATTTCCGCGGCCTGTACTAGTAAATCGCACTAGTAAAATGGGGCGCCGGCCAAAATAGTACTAGTAGACTTGGCGAAACCCTGCCAGACGGTTTCTGCTAGTGTTTTTTACTAGCAAAACAGGCGAAAACGCGGCGACTTTGCTAGTAGTTTCCACTAGCAAAATTCTCACGGATGCTAGTGGAGTGCACTAGTAGCGGGCTTCCTTTTTTACTAGTGCGGTTTACTAGTACGCTTCCACTAGTGCGCTTCGTTCCCTTTTTCTAGGCGCGATTTTTACTAGTACGATTGTACTAGTATGCTGCGTCGATTTTTGGAATTTTGGCCCTCCAGTATTAATATAGTTATAGTAAGGCCAGAAACAGCCTGAGGCCAGAAAGTAAATCGGTCTGAGGCCAGAAGTCTGAAGTAAGGCCGCGCTCTCTGAGTCCGGAACTAAATCAACAGTCATTGTCATTGAGTCAATGATTTGTGAATCTCCCTTCCCATTGTCACCAGGGGTGAATGTCGAGTGTTCTTTTTTTTTTTGATTGTCTGTCGGCGATATCGAAAGAGTTCAGAGTCAAAAACGAAATGACTACTTGACTTGTAATTTCAAATTAACTAATTTGGCGTGATTTCAAATTTCAAATTCCAAACTGCAATTCGAAACTGAATTCTTGGCGACTAAGACTAAGACTGACTCAATCGCGGAAAAACCGGCCCTACTGTTCGTTTCATTCGAAACTTCGTAGATAATAATTCCGCGATCTGAATTGTTTGGACTCCGAGTGATAATTTTTTTGATCCATCGCGGTTTATTTCGGCCCTAATCTATCTATCGACTTTTTAGTTGATATTTCGCATTTCTGCAACTGTTTTGATTGAAATAATGAAACTCCCCAGCCTGACATCTCTTTCATTTATCTCAGCGTTTATTTATTCGAGTCATTTGTCCTCTCTGTTTTGTGTCATATTAATCCAAGCGTGAAGCTAACTAATCTCTGTTTTGCGTATTGTGTCATTCTTGGTTTTAATTATCGTCTGTGTTTTGCGTCATTCTTGTTTCGATTATCGTGTGTGTTTTGCGTCATTCTTGTTTTAATTATCGTATGTGTTTTGCGTCAGTCTTGTTTTAATTATCGTATGAGTATTGCGTCAATCTTGTATTAACTATCATAACATAGCAATTCATATATCCCATATCGCTACCAAAACCCGGATTTCAGTATCGTTGTAATTTTAGTGTCTGATACGGTCTCGAGTCTTATTAGTGTATCAATCCTCGCGGTTGTAGCAAGAAAGCATAGTCCTCATAATCATATCACCAATTCCCGTCTCTTATTCATGTTTAGTCTGCGTCTTTGTAACTAGTATCTCTATTTCTCTTGTTTCTTCAAGACATGCGTTAACGAATGAACAAGTCTCTGTGCGAATTCGTGAAGGTAACAGTTTGCATGTTTGTAAGTGGGCGTTACAGCGGAGCTGCCCTGCCGCAGTGTTAATCTGAATCTGAATCTAGACTGAGTCGACCACCAAGTTTTGACAAAAACTGTTCTGATATCTGAAGCCTGAAGCGTTATCCCTTATTGTCATAATAATTGCGCCGCTGAACTCATTTATACCATACTGAACTCATTTTAATTTATACCGTACCTCACTCACTCACTCACTCACGTATATTGTACTCTCATATTTAGATAAGTCTGTGTATATAATATTTATAATTTTTTTTTAAAAATTCAATGATGACCTCAAAACTTCTTAATCTAGACTCTAGAACGTCGTCTAGATTCAGGCAATCATTGCCTTCTAGACGTCGTTTCTGGGCGTTCATAATATTGTTTCAACAGATTCAACAGACTCTGTTCGATTTTGGGCCGCACATATTTTATGTTAATGATTTTGGACAAAGTATCGGAAATTCATATTTATACGTTGATGACCAAAATAAAGAATCATTACTTTATTACTATGGCATCGGAAAGAGAAAATTTGAAAAAAAAATAGCATCGGAGTTAAATTCTGTAATACTAACCGGAGTATTCGGCAAAAAGTTGAAAGGGACTGACGTAATTAACGGGTCAATTCAGGGTGGTAACGATTCAACTCACATTATTGAGAATCAATTTGATCCAGCAAGACTTTTAATGAAGGGGCTGCGAAATTCCGACCCGTCCCAGTCTTCTGACCCGTTCCAGTCACAAAACTACCCCTGCTCCGACCCGTTGCAGTCATCACAAAATTTATTATACTACTCACAAAATAAATCCTCAGAACACGAGATTGACTCGAGTCAAAAAGACATTGAGCTAGTAGCTCGAGGACTAGACTCAGAGCTGGCCGATGAGAATCTTATGGCCGATGAGACTCAGATTGGCACAATCGAATCGAACTTAGTTCAACCTGAGAATCTAATGCCCACCAAGCAAATGTTGGCCGTGCATCTAAATGGACCTGTGAATGATGACAGGATTTTCCCTTCGTCGGGAATCTCTCCGAACATATTCAGGAGTAGTCTAGCGGTCCATTCTAGAAAAAAAATTCAGGTCGAATCCAGGAAGAAAAAACTCGGCCCTGTAGTATTCGGTAAAGATTATAAAGGTGTATCTGGAAGGATTGAAATTTCAGGGCGAAATTCAGGTCGAACTACGTTGAAAACCAAACAGGGTCGAATTATGTTGAAAAGTGGGTCTAACTATGGCGGTCGTTTTTTACTACCCAAAATCAGAATACGAAAATTCTGTGTTAGTAAGCCCAACTTATTGGCTCCAGTTGGTACATCGGCTAGTACTACAGTAACTACATCGACTACTACAGTAACAACTACATCGACTACTCTCACAATTCAGAAGAAAAAGAAAGTCAAAATCCCAGAGCATTTGAGATATACTCAGAAGGAAAGAGAGAGATATACTCAGAAGGAAAGAGAGAGATATACTCAGAAGGAAAGAGAGGAAAAAGAGGAAAGAGTGAAGAAACATCCAGACTTGTCAACAAAAAATCCAGACTTGTCAGCAAAAAATCCAGACTTGTCAGCAAAAAATCCAGACTTGTCAACAAAAAAGCCCACAACAAAACAAGTCGCGCTGTCGATATATGACGACTTGATCGAGTTTTCACAATTTCAGCAGAAAAAAGAGTCTTTTAAAGACTCACATCAACCGAAATCACGGAATGGAACCGACGAGTCTAGAAGTTCTTCTAGAACAGATGATGAATTTTTGAAATGGAAGAAAGATGGTTTTTTTCTCCAAAAGGATTTCCAAAAGGATGGCAGTATCTTACTAGATAGAAATAGTACAATGAGCTTATTAGAATCTGCTGAGGATGAAGAAGCTTTTTTATATGAAACTCTTCTTGTGAACATCCGAAAACTTTGGAACAAAAAGAACAAAGATTCTGTCTTCTTTGGAACAGAATTTTCGAAAAAGTTTGACAGAAAATTCTGTCATTGGCAGTTGGTGGATGTGAGAAGTTCTGGAAATAATTTTAATTATGGAGAGAGTCTTTTCGGAAATGTCAAAGCCCATGGGCTTCATAACTCAGTCTCCGGAATTGGAAACTTTAATTTTCCGAGGAACTTTACAACTGGAAAAAAGGGATCATTATCAGCTTTGTCAATGTGGAGAAGACTAGTTGGACTACCCCCCGTTACTAGTTCTCCTCACGTTACGAGTACTCAGAGCCATAATATTAATTCCCCATTATTAAATAATCATAAATCTATTATTAATATTACGACTCGTAATACGAAGACTAGTAAGTCCCCTCGAGAACTAATGATTAGTACACCGGAGGGGTTGAAGTTCGCAGACTCATCTGAAGCTGTTTCTAAACCGAAAAAAATCATCGCCCTTGTTTGTGAGCTCAGCTCTTTTCTTGAATGGATAGAATCACTCAAGGAGATAGAGCCCAGTGATGGTATTACTATCGGAAAGGATGATCACTTTCCGGCCACAAATTCAAATGATGATAGTAGTAAGACAAGTAACACTATTACAAGTGATAAAAAAACCAAGATTGACAACGCAATTGATGATCAGATAGGAGTAACTGACACTACAAAGACTACAAGTGAAGATGAGAAAACCAACGCAATTGAGTTGCCAAAAACAAATTTGTTTACAAGTGATGGTCATAGTAGTATCACGAGCGATGGAAAAGACACAAGTGATGCCACTTTTCCGGAGTGTACAATGTCCACAAGCCAACTCACGCCAAATTGTGAGTCAGCTCCCTCCTCTTCTTCTCAATGTAAGGAGCCAGCTCCTTGTCCAGCCTCCTCTTCTTCTTCTCAATGTAAGGATGGACCAGCTGGGCCTCCCGCAGCCACGGCGCCTATCTCAAAAAAAAAGACAAAAAAGCCAAAATCTGGAAACAAGAAAATGTCTATGACAAAAAAAAAATCGGAAAAACTGAAAGAAAGACAAAAAATGAAAGAGATGAAAAAAGTCTTTGAGATGTATGCCAAAAAAGCCATACAGATAAAAGAGTTCGTCTCTAAAATCGTGACCGAGGTAAACAGAAACATATTGAAGTCGAACAAGGCCCAATCTGACAAGGACTCAAAAAGTGACACAAAAAATACCAAAGGGACTCAAAAAATACCAAAAAATTTATCTGTACTAAGTGGAAAATTCACTCTGCCAACATTGCACAGAATTCTCGATCTTGATGGGGTAGAATTCAAGTCGCCCTCTGGAAACGACGTCGACAAGAGTACTGATAGCACTGCGTCTAGAAGGCCCTCACTGTCGAGAAGGCCCGCATTTTCGAATTTGTTGGACCCTGAGTTAGTCCTTCCCTCAAACGACGCTGGCAAGAGTATTCGGGACAGTACGCCTAGTAGTAGAAGGCTCTCATTCCCGGACCTTTCGGACGATTTTCTGGCCCCTTTGTCCGTGCTTTCGGACGATTTTTTGGCCCCTTTGTCCGTGCTTTACAAGGATGGAGACATAGAAAGACACAAGGCAGAAATATTTTCCAACGAAAAAACAACAGCTGACAACAGCAAGTTCGAAGAAGAAGTTTCGAGAAACTCGGAAATTTATAACAGCAAGCTCGGCGAAGACAAGAGATTCTCATTCTCTCAAAGAAAGACAGTCTCAGACAGAGTCAACAATGCTGGCTCGCCAGATTCAAGAAGAGATTCTCTTCGGGGGCAACAAAAGACTCAAGAAAAGTCAACAAAAGACTCAAAAGCGGCATTATTAAAAAAGGCTTCACAAGCAGTACTTGATGTGACTGCACTTTTCCAAAATTTTTTTCCGTTGGACGGATCGGGTCAAATAATCGCAGATCCTATGGATTCAGAGCTGTCGCTGTTTTCGGACTTTTTGGAAGATTCAGAGAAAGAGAAACAAAAAGAGAAACAGCAAATCTTCGAGAGGAGAATTTGGAAAAAAATAGAAACGGTATCGAAAAGCTTCTCCGTTGTGGCTTCTTCTCTGATTTCTCAAAAAGAAACAAGTGGCTTCTCTTTTCGTTCGGAAAGTTCAAGCCACTCTTTAAATCCAAGACTCCCACTGAGTGGCGTTATAATGTATCCAAAGATTCGCGGGCTGAATTTCGGTTACAGTGTCAAGAGTGGTCTGGGAACGGCGTTGGAAAAGGCAAAAGCGAGTTCTTTCAAAGAAACACAGAGAGAGGGCGCGAAGCCTATCGATTATATCGCGAGTTGGGCCACTCACGAGAGAAATTTTGACAATTTTGAGATCTTTGGAAAAGATCTCAATAATTCTATATGCCAGGAAGACTCGTGCCGAGAAGAGTGTCTGAGACGTTGTCTGGATGCTCATCCTCCAAACTCCCTCAGAGCACAAGCACAAGACGTAAAAGAATCAGAAAAAACCTCAGAGACGAATGAGAAGCTAGCTCTCGCTCAGCCTCAAAAAGTTCTCGCTCAGCCTGAGCCTAGTAGACTACAGAGTTATTACAGTAAGCCAATTATCTTCATCGAAAGTTCTGTAAATTTTGATGAAGAGAGAGACAAGCGTGAAGCGCTGAAAAAGAAAGTCAGACAGACTGCGAAAAATATTTTGGAGAAATTCGAGAGGCACAGCTATTATCAGGCACAAGGTGAATACAGTTGTGTGTTTGATAATCAGTGTCAACCAGAAAAAGTTGAAAAAGAATGGTCTAACAGAAAAATAACATCTAATCAGAAGAAAAATAACAAAAACGAAAAGTCTCTCAATGGGAGGTCAATTTTTGAAAAAGACTCTCATGTCACTGAGTGGACCGATTATTTTCGTCTTGGACAATCTGAATCACAGAAGTTGAACTCGTGGGATCACAATATTTTTACAACTAGTAATCTAAGAAGAAAAAAACTGAACCCGCAAGAATTTTATGCCTCCTATTTTCCCGAATATTTGCAAGAGTTTTGGGCCACGAAAACGACAGAAAGTGAAGTTTTGGCGGACCAAATCTTCGGAGCCTCGCGCTGGGTTTCGGTAAATGTGGTAGTTGAAAATATTAATAAGGCCTCTTCTTATCAAGGCTTACTAGACTCTTCTCAAGGCTCCCCAAGTTCTTCTCAAGGCTTCTCAATTTCTCCTCAAGGAAATTTCGGACTCGTCGGGCAGGAGTATGATGATGGAGAGTATGAATCTGATGCCACTGAGCTTTCGAGTAATCTGACATCGGAATCTGAATCTTCCGACTCTGACAGTAGTGATTCGGAAAATTATAATACGGCACTGGGCAGAAATAGAAATTACAGGAAACTTGACACAGAAATAAAAGTACTATCAAATACAAAAAGAAGACAAAAAGGGATACAACAGACTCTTCATACAACAAGAAGACAAAAAGAGCTCGGCCTTCTTTTTGATGGTACCAAAATTTCTAACAAAAAACAGCAAAAACAAATAAGAACAGAATTTTTAAACCGTTTGACTACGTCACAAAGAAACAAAGTAAGGGCTGACTATTTGAAAAAAGGACTGGAACTTTTAAAATTCGTCGAAGATCTAGTTACATCGTTGCCGACGGAGATCACGCACTCAAAACAGGCTACCGCTACGGAAAATATTTCACAATATTACAGTCATACTTCAGTCGATGATGGTCAAAATTTACAGTACTATGGCCGCCACGATCTAGATTACAGAACGGAGTGGCCCAAGTATAGCGCGGTAATCAACTTCGAGAAAGAAAGACTCGAAGACATTTACCCGACACAGAAAGTGTCTTTTTCGGACCCTTTTTTTGCACAGAATGTTTTTCGACCGTCAGAATGGCTGCCACAGAATGGCTGCCCACAGAATGGCGAGCCAAAGACAGACGGCAAGCGCAAACTTGTAAGTTCAATCAACTCGAAGAAAGACGGCAAGCGAAAACTTGTAGCCTCCTGCTCAAGTTCTTCAGCTCAATGCTCAAGTTCTTCAGCTCAATGCTCAAGTTCTTCAGCTCAAGTAAAAGAGACTGAATTAAGAAAGACTGCACAGCATCAGCAAGAGAAATGTTTCGTTTCCTTCCTGTCCGGAATACCAGTGTCGTCGGTCCCTTATTTTGACCAAAAGTCTAGTACAAGTTTGGAAAGACATTGTAAGACATGTCTTCCTGGGCAAAAGACATTTGGCTTTTTTCCCCTTCCTTCATTATCACAACAGATAGTATCACAACAGATAACATCACTGAAGCCACGAGCGATCTATGTGAACGGCGGAAAGGAGAATGATAAAAAGAAGGAAGAAAAGAAACACGAACAGGTCGGTGGGAATAAAGGTCTGGACTATCTAGAAAAAGTGGTCATGACGTTTGGGGGTATGGAGAATTTTTAAGAAAAACGGTCATGACGTTTTTTTTTTTTAAAAAAAAGAAATCCGCGTGGCAATTTGTAAAAAAGGCACGGCCTTTGTGAATGAAGAAATTTGAAAAAGGAAACTTTGGCAAAAAAAAAAAGGTACACAAGGCCTTTGTGAATGAAGAAATTTGAAATTTTTGAAAAAGGAAATTTGAAAAAAGGAACTTGCTACATGTAGATGTGTTTCGTCTTTATGTGGGTATATTCACTTGAGGTAGATATTTGTATTTGAAAAATTTTCCCACATAAATGCCTGAAATCATTGCTGCGAATTATGCCGAATAGATGAGACATCTCACTTTGAAAGTGATAAAACGCCGACGAATAGATAAAACATCGACTTAAGAGATTCAAGTGAGATTCAAGTGAGCCATGTTACTATTTAGTATTTAATTCGAGTCGTGTCGATCTGTGACAACCTCACACGCGTGCTTTTTTTCTTCGTATAAATTAATTTGTCTATGTTTTTTACGTTACTTGATGATGATGCGACTTCTTAAGTTTTTTAAGTTACTAATTTATCTATGTTCTTGCTCTTTTGTAAAGAACAAGTTGTTCTTATCTATCTGGTGCTGTTTTTTTTTTAAATATAGAAATAGAATACACGAACACCACGTGCAACACATGCACATGTCATAGACGCTGCTTTAAACTGCTCGCAATGAGACAAATTATATCCGTGCGAGTAACAGTCATGTGTTTACTCAGTCACGTGTTTGTCATGTGTGACTCCTCCTCGACTCTCAATGACGAGTCAAGAATGGCGAGAAATTCAATTCGAGCCCGTTGTGCTTCTTTCTTTGTAATATTTTTACATAGTCCTTAAGTTTTTTGATTAGAATTTACTATTTAGACTAGGCCTAGGCTTCCCGAATCGCAGAACTGTAACTGCAATAACTTAAATTTTCGCAGAATGTCATTCGAGGCATCTTTTTCGAGAACTGTAATGCCAGTTTTTTTATCAATATTCGAGACGATGTCCTCCGATTCCCAACTCTCCAGTAACTTAAGTCACTGTATTGCTACTGCTCGAGTGAGTTCAGTTGTAACTTGTTTATCATAGACATATCATATGATTGTCGTCATTTTTCAAAAATTTTGTCATTTTTCAAAGACGTCGGTTCGACAGAATCTATTCAGTTAGTCAGATCTCTATAATCATATAAAATTTATATTTTGCCTCGAATCTTGTCCTCCTAGGCTAAACATTAAAATTTGAGTAAGTAAAACTTTTTGTCAATTTTTTAAATTTTTTGTCCAAATATCCCATAGGAGAACGAAGCACTTTTTGTCCGAAAGCACTAACGATTTAATGTTTTCAAAGCATTTTTGGTCGAAAGTAATCACAGTAGGATACGCATTGTGACATCATGCGTATCACACTGTGACTCGAAGCGGTGAGCCTAGGCTTTTGAATGAATACATCCATTGATGACATGTCTTAACAATTTTGGTCTATGACGCTTGTCATCGCCGTGAATCAAAATATTATTTATTTCCTTTCCACGTTCTAGAATTTCACTAGCTTCGAAGTATGTACAATTTGCGCAATTTTCATGCGAAGAATTCCGGTGACAAATTTTGCGGAAGTCACCGCGTCACATTTTTGGCAAAATATTATTCCACGAAAAGTTAACCCCATGCAAATTTGGACTTTGAAACTCCTCCACAAAACATAACTCTCAGGATTTGCTACGATTTATGTTGTTGCGCGCGACTCGATTCCGCCTTGCTTGTCGAGAACATCATGTCATGATCGGAACGTTACTCTCAGAAAAACTTTTAACTCAATTGCTCATGTTAATGACGCTCATGTTAAAAAATACGTGAAATTTTTTGTACGATTCAACAGTTATTGTACACACGAAATAGTTAAAGATCCTTTAAAAGAAATAGTCCCAGGCTTCCATTCCCTTTCCTCTCTATTCTCTCTATTCTCTCTGTTTGATAACCATTGCAATTGTGTTCGCATTGATTCAGACGCCTGGCGTACATCAAGGGTGAATCATTGTCGAGTGTTCTTTTTTTTTCTTCCCATTGTCGGCGATATTGAAAGGGTTTCACTCTGTCAAAAACGCAATGATTATTATAATTCTCCAACTCTATCATTTGACTCCAACTCCAAACTCCAACTTGTATCACAGGCAAATTCCAAACTCTTCGAAACTCTTGCAGCAGCAAAGTCCGATCAGTCGCTGTTTTCTTTCGAGTTGTTTTTTGCGAGCTGAATAGGAAGTCAGAATGGTATGATATCTGAACTCTCGGTCAGGAGAATCTCTACGATCCGATATCTGAGGCCTCCGATATCTGAACTCTCCCTTCCCTGTGGGTCACGTTTTTCGTACTCCGCGTTCCCGGTTTTGAACTCCGCGTTTTTCAATTTTTTTACCCTACAGAGCCTCTCAGACTTCAGCGTGGACAATATTTAAAGTCTTCAGCTCAGTGTGACAATGTCAATGACAGCATCCGAGTCGTCTTCTTCAGCTGAGTCTTCTCAAGTCTTCAGCTCGTATACTCCCCCCACTGGTACTTCTCATAACTCGTCTAATACTATCTCTCCCCACGAGATCCGTAACCCTGGTTTAACGACGGATGACAATATTGGCCCTAGTGATGAATTATTTTCGGCCGGTTTGTACCTTCTCCAATTCCTCAAAGAAACGAATCGAATCCACGACAAAGAAAAGCAAAATGAGCGCCTTCCTTGTGCCGATGTGGAGGAAGAAGTTTCGAAAACGTATCACAATTTGAAGAATGCTCTTATTAACGACTGCAGGGTAGTGCATGGAAGACGCTGTTCCAGATTGGTGGATTTGATGGGCGAATTGGAGATCGAATACAGGCCGACGTATTTGAGGTGTCATAGGGGAAAAAATTTTTTGGAATATCTCAGTCCATGGCGGAAGTGAACGATGTCATAGGGGGAAAAATTTCTTAGAATATCTCAGTCCATGGCGGAAGTGAGTGAAGTGATGTCATAGGGGGAAAAATTTCTTAGAATATCTCAGTCCGTGGCGGAAGTGAGTGAAGTGATGTCGTAGGGGGAAAAATTTCTTAGAATATCTCAGTCCGTGGCGGAAGTGAGTGAAGTGATGTCATAGGGGGAAAAATTTCTTAGAATATCTCAGTCCGTGGCGGAAGTGAGTGAAGTGATGTCATAGGGGGAAAAATTTCTTGGAATATCTCAGTCCGTGGCGGAAGTGAGTGAAGTGATGTCATAGGGGGAAAAATTTCTTAGAATATCTCAGTCCGTGGCGGAAGTGAGTGAAGTGATGTCATAGGGGGAAAAATTTCTTGGAATATCTCAGTCCGTGGCGGAAGTGAGTGAACAAAGTCAAACTTCTTAGAATATCTCAGTCCGTGGCGGAAGTAAGTCGGTGTATCTGATCATCAGGCTGGAAGGATATGCGTCCACAGGCTGGATGGAAGGAAGATTGTGCGTCTACAGGCTGGAAGGAAGATTGTGCGTCTACAGAATGGATGGAAGGAAGATTGTGCGTCTACAGAAAGGAAGGAGATTGGGCGTCTACAGGACGGATGGGAAGACGTGTCTACAGACTGGATACTTGACTTGAATTTCATGCAAGACACGGTCACGATGATTGTTCTTGAATTTCATGCAATGCGATGACTGTTCGAATGTTTTTGAATTTGATGCAATTCTTGAATGACGGAATGAATGAATGATCATTGACACGACTTTGATTGTTCCTGTTTTTGGCGTCTCTGCTTGTTCACAAGCCAGAAAGAACTATGGGTAGGCTGAATTTAAAGCCAGATCATTGGGCGCACTTACCTGACTGAAAACCAGAGAGGAGATGCGGAACAGACTGAAAGCCAGAGAAACCAGAGAGGAGATGGCGTAGAGCGGAGATTGTGTATTGACAATACCGAAAGATCTGCAGAAAGATCCAGAGGTCCTCTGAGGAGAGTGAAACAGAAACAAAGAGTGAAACAGACAGAATAACGAGGGTTTCGACAAAGAGCGAATGAGGTTTTCGTTAAAGAGCGAGAGAGAGAGAGGAAACAAACACAGGTTCTCCTTGTTCAACTTAACCTTCTTGCTCATTATCTTCTTGCTGATCATAAAAATTTCACATTGTGGAAAACACTTGTTTTCATTGTCAATACATAGGTTTTTTCTTTTCTTTTGTGGGGCCCCACACTGGGTTCTAAGTTTTTGTGGCACAGGGTCCTTCATCCGAAACGCGCACTCGTTTGTCAGGGGTGCCCATCACATCGGGGACTCGTCACACACCGATGTTAAGCCCATGACTTCCATTATGAGTACTCGTCACTCACCGACGACAAGCATTTGAGGACTCACCGGGGAGATATCGTCATCTCACCAATTTGAATTGTCAATACTTGGTCAATATTTTTTGACTCGCCAATCAACGATACTTAACCAACCCAGATCTTCATCAATCAGCAACGCACCGTGATCGCAAAATCCACCTCAGTTGTCTAATCCACCTCGCAAAATCCACCACGGTGTGGAGACCAACAGAGAGTCCCAGACAACAGAGAGAATCAGAGACTCTATCTGCTCCGAATCTGAAAAAGAGAGGCAGTCTTTTCAGGCACTTTTTTCAGACAGAAAAGGCCCTTGGAATACTCATATCGTTCTGGAAAAGCGATACTTTGAAAACTCATATTGTTCTGGAAAAGCGATACTGTTTTGAAGACTGAAAAGGCACAGATACTCTGACGACTGCAATCATTCTGAAGAAAAGACACAGAAAAAACTACCATGAAAAGACAAAGAAGAGAACAGAATGCCATGAAGAAAAGAAGCAGTTTACAGAAATTCTGTAAACAGAAATTACAGAATGTGAAGAAGCAGTTTCTGACGGAGCAGAATGTCGAACGCCAGAGATTCTCGGCGAGAAGAAGCTACTCGGCGAGAAGAAGATAGGGAAGACGACATGGGCAATTCTCCCTCGAAAAAAAACAAAAATAATTCCAAATCAGCCTACGATTCTACTAATTTCTATAAATCCGAAAAAGTTAACATCTACGACTCTTCTTGCGGCAAATCAGTGGGAAAGGTTAATGCCTACGACACTCACAAATCGACAACTCAGAAAGCACCTATCAATGAGCGGACCAACATCTATCATATGCCACCACCTGGTGGTGGCACCACCCATGAGCGGACGAATGTTTTTGACCCGAAGCCGCGAGACGGGACGAATGTGTACGACCCGAAGCCGCGGGACGCTGCCAGGACGAATGTGTACGATGCGAAAGACAACGTCAGTCCCCACAGCAGGACTAACATCTACGACCGGACAAATGCGAACGACAAGGCCGATAAGACGAATGTGCACGATACAAAGACGAACGTCTCCGGTACGAGGACGAACGTCTCCGATACGAGGACGAATGTGTACGATACAAAGACGAATGTGTACGATACAAAGACGAACGTGTACGATACAAAGACGAACGTGTACGATACAAAGACGAACGTGTACGATACGAAAACGACGAATAGGACGAACCTCTATGATACCAAGACCAACGTCTACGACACTCCGAAAACAAATGTCTACGATACGAAGCCAGCACCGAGGACAAACGTGTACGACACGCCTTCGAATACCACCAGGACAAACGTGTACGACACGCCCTCACATACCGCCAGGACAAACGTGTACGATTACACCCAGCCTGCAAAAGACAATCGCTCACAGAACGACCCAAGTCTATTCCAACAACAACGCTCTACGGGATCTGGAGGATCACAGAATAATGAGCGCGCTACTCCTACGCCCCAAAATAATGAAAAAGAAACCATGTTTCGTCGAATTGAGAAACGTTGTGGGATTTCGCATCTACGTATCGACGTGGCCAGCTGGAACGTCGCAGGCTTTTCACCAGACGCTTTTTTGAATAGTGAAGTTGAGATGCAAAGGCTGAAGGTGTTTTTGAATAGACAGATTTCGAATCCAAATTCGAATCAGAATCATAGGCATATCCTAATCTTTGGACTGCAGGAAATCGTCGAGCTAAAGCCTAACCAGCTGATGTCCTATTGGTTTGGTGGGGGAGGTACATCTGCTTCTGCTTCTTCTGCTTCTTCGAAATACACTTCTTCAGTCTTAAAACAGGCTTCTTCTCTCACACTCCTGGAGCAATGGGAGAAAGTGATCGAAATAGCCGTGAATTCTGAAAATACGAGAGCTGGCGGCAGCAAAATGATTGTTTTGAAGAAGGAGCAAATGGTTGGGCTCGGGTTATTTGTGCTTGTCTCAAGTCCACCAGGAGTAACTCAATGCTCCACGACATCAATTAAAACTGCAATGCTTGGTATGGTGGGAACAAAAGGAGCTCTGATTTCGTTTTTGGAATTTTATGGTATCACCATCGCGGCGTTGAACGTGCATTTGCCATCAGGGGAAGGATTGGAAGCCATTGAGAATAGGAAAAATTCGCTATGCCAAATTTTGTCCAACAACTTTTTGGTGGACTCGCTGGATGAGATAGATTTCTTGCTGTTTTTTGGTGATTTGAACGCAAGAATCTATCCCAATTTGAGCAATGCGAAAATCACAGAGATGCTCGCGTCTTCTTCTGAAAGTTCGAATGACTCGATGTATAAAAATCCGAATGACTCGATGTATAAGAGATTGGCATCGTTCGACGATTTGGCTCGCGTTCTTCTGAGAGAAACGCCGCTTCGGGCGTTTTCTGAATCCGAAATATCGTTCCCGCCGACCTACAAGTATCTGACGAGGAAAGAAAGGTCTGTCGGACCTGCTGGAGCCGTAGCTTCCAACTCACACTTGAACACATTGAATCACACCATGTCACACTTGAACGCCGGCAATCACACGGGAAAGGAAAAGAAGGAGAAGAAGTCTCTCCCAATCACGGTCACAAAGAAAAATTGGAAGAAGAACCAATATGAGAGCCAAGAATTGCACCTCAACCTGTCCAAATCGTGTCCCGCATACACGGATAGGATCTTATCCTTACTACAGAATTTATCCGGAATAGTGAAAACATGCAATGTTTCGAACTATGACGTCTGTTATGACCTCTACGCATGTTCGGACCACCTGCCTGTGGCGTGCACGTTTGAATTGACGCTGTTTGAGGGGAAGGAGTGTTTGAGTACTAACAGTAATTCTTTCAGTCATGGCTCCAGTACAAATATGAATAGCGGCTCCAATACTACGAATAGCGGTAATAGCGGACCATCCACTAACCGCTACTACCCTGGGAATTATCCAGGGAGTGGTAGTTTCAACTATCCTGGCAATAATAGTGGTTTCAATAGAGGGAACAGTTTCAGTTTCAATCGAGGGAACGCAAATGACAGCGCAAGTTTCCATCGAACAAACAGTGCTGGCACTGTAAACAGTGGATCTATCTCTTTGGGACCTCAGAGGAGCAATAATTCTCACACGAGCGGCCAGAATTCTCAAAATTCAGCTACGCGACTGAACAACGACGGAGGAACTGCAGCACGTGGGCTTTTTCGGAATGTAAATGACAATATCAATCGGAACGTAAATGACAATGTCAACAACACGACGCCCCGATCATATACGACGGAAACCACATCGGCAGCGAGACGGAGTCTAAATGGTAATAATTTATCTAATGCGACAAGTAATGCGACGAGTTCACAGCGACAACCTGGTCAGAATTATCCGACTTCAAGTTCACATCGGCAGCCGACTGCAACAACTAACAACCAGTCTGAAAGAAATAGTATCAAAAAACCCCGGACGTGGTCAGAGGAAGACCTGGTGAAGATCGTGGTGTTTCCGCAGGAAATCAGTTTGGAAATTGAACACGAAGATGAAACATTCTCCTTAATAATTCAATGCACGCCCCGGGATTCTGTCATTGTTGTCTATTCCTGTCAAGATCTGGGCCCATTTGAGGTTGTAAGCTATAGCATGCCGAAAACCGACGAAGAATTCAAGCGGGAGGGACATGTATAGGGTTTTTGAGAATTTCCTTTTAGTATTTCACAAATTAGTTTTCTGCAGCGTGTGCGGACTTTGAAATGAAGTTCATCAATAATTTCGATAAATTGAAATCAAACTCCACGAAATTATAATAGATGAGTATTTTCAGTATTCTAATTCCTTTTCCTCTCAAATACTCAAAATTTTTTCTCAGACGCTCCTCTGGGTCGGGTTTGGTTCGCAGGAATTGAAGTTGAAACGGCGTCCGGGCTGCAGTTTGATCTCCGATATCTTAATCATAGAAGCGCATCCCCAGGGTTCTGCAGTGTTTGTACCGATAGAGGTTAGTTTGAGAGAGCCGCTTCCTTGTGCGAGCACAAGTTGTGCGAACACAAGTTATGCGAGCGCGAGAAAAGAAAACGCTGAAAAAGGTCGAGATGAGAAGAGAAAGGATTGCAAAAATCCTGATTCATCAACAAATTCAAGAAAAGATGGTAACAGAACGCCGCCGACAGGAGCATCTGCAAACAATACAGGAGCGGCTGTCAAAACAACGCCGACTTCATCAGCTTCTTCGTCACCAGTCAACCGAACACCGCCGGCGGGTATCAACCGAGGACTCCCGCAACAACAGTCAGTGAATCGAACGCCACCTGTTGTCAAAACGCCACCTGCTGTTGTCAAAACGCCGGCTGCTGTTGTCAAAACGCCGGCTGCTGTTGGCAGGACGATATCGGAAAACAACGTGCGGAGTGCGCGGGGTTTAAGCGGTAATGAACAAACGAACGTGCAAAAAACCGTTTCTGCTGTCTCGGAAACCAGTCGTCGAATAGTGGAGAAGACAATGTCGCCAATAACAATAAACACAGCAACAGGGCAATATGGGCTAAATAATGGGATAAATATGACTCGTAATAGTAGCACGAAACCGGTGTCAACATTGACATCCGAAAAACCAACATCCGCAAAACCAGTGTCATCAGTGAAATCATCAACAGAGGTGACAGAAGCATTGAAATCAACAACAACAACATCAGCAGAAAAGGCGCCAACATCTGTGGCGCCGACATCAACAGAAGTGGCGCCAACATCTGTGGCGCCAACATCTCCCGCAGAACCAACATCCGAATCTCCCAACGTCATCCTCTCACCACCGCGAAATGATGTCGACCGACGCAGCCGCAGACAGCGAATCGCCGATAAGCTCAAGCAGATAGAAGAAGAAAAGGAATCGGGGCAAATAGAAGGAGACAGGAGTCCCACTATTGCATTAGAAGATACAGCATTAGAAGACACAGCATTAGAACACACAAGCAGCATTAGAAGATCTACAGCTGTTCGAAACGATACAGCAGTTGATACGAATGCAGTAACACTAGATACGAGTGCACTAGTACTTGATACGAATGCAGTAACACTAGATACGAGTGCACTAGTACTTGATACGAACGCAGTAACACTAGATACGAATGCAGTAGTACTTGATACGAATGACGTGACAATAAGGGTGGGTGATACAGTTGCAGATACGAATGACGTCACGGGAGTGGTGGGGGATGCACAATCGGGCGATGTGTCTGGTGCCCCTTCGCAGGATGGTGCTGGTTCCGCTCTCGCAACATCGCAGAAAAACGGTCTCGCCACATCACATGGCAGTGCGATTTTGGCATCTCAGGACAGCTCGGCTTCACTAAGTGATGGGGTTCCTAAGTCAAAGAGTGGTTTGCTCTCAGCTTCTCAAGGGGTTGTCGCAGCGAAGGGTGATGGGGTTGTCGCAGCGAAAAGTGATGGAGTCGTCGATGCTTCCAAGGGTGATGGGGTTGTCGATGCTTCCAAGGGTGATGGGGTTGTCGATGCTTCGAAGAAGGGTGATGGAGTTGTCGATGCTTCCAAGGGTGATGGAGTCGTCGATGCTTCGAAGAAGGGTGATGGGGTTGCCGATGCTTCGAAGAGTGATGCGATAGTTTCAAATGAGGATCCTGTTTTGGATGCAGGAGATTTGGATGCAGGAGAAAATCACGCTGTGTTGGCGTCACAAAAATCGGAAAATAATGATCTTGTTAGAGGATCGTCTGCAGAAATCCCAGCTTCAACAACATCACAGGATGATATTCCGATCGTAACATCACAGGATATAGCAGCAGCAGATACTTTACCTGTCTCATCACTTCAGGGCGCGAAACATGCCTCAACACCGGCGCATGATATTCCTGCCTCAACATCGGATATTCCTGCCTCAACACCGGAGCATGATATTCCTGCCTCAACACCGGTGCATGACATTCCAGCTTCAACATCGGATGTTCCTGCCTCAACACCGGTGCATGATATTGGACCCGCCTCAACACCGGAGCATGATATAGGTGCTCCTGCCTCAACATCGGAGCATGATATAGGTGTTCCTGCCTCAACGCCGGAGCATGATATAGGTGTTCCTGCCTCTACATCACACAACGCGGCGAATATATCATCACAAACCATGACAAAAGCGTTGTCGCAGGACACGCCGACTTTAGCATCGCAAGACAGCGACGCTTTATTACCTGAGGATTTGCCGTGAAACAGTGACGTCTGAAATGATGAAAATTATGCACCCAGAGCAGCTGCTCTTTGGTGTCAAACCAGTGCTCTTTGGTGTCAAGATGATTGCTCTGTGTCAATGATTTCTCTGTGAGATCATCAAGTCATCACAGCACTGCTAGGCAACAGGGCAACAACTGTCTGCCTCGACGGGGTTCGTAACAAGAAACGACGCCACGCGACTTAGATTTCTTTCGAGACTGAGACTCCTGCAACTCTACACGAGATAGAGACTTCTTTCGAGACTCCTGCAACTCTACACCAGAGAGAGAGACTTCGTTCGAGATTTTTTCCTGCTCTTTCGAGAGTTTTTCCTTCAACTACGAGATCACTGAGCTCGCCGAATGAGAGATGGAGCTTTGCTTCCGCGACAACACTGAGCTCTAGCCACTATGACAATCTCATGTTATTCAAATGTTTTAACTTGAATCTTGATTATCAAATTGGAACTTGAAATGGGAATCAATTTGAAATGTTTAATTGGCTTATCAGGGTCTCCCCACATCGGTAACTTCTCTCAGTGATATTCTGGGGGAAGGAGGTTTCAAATTCTCTCTTTCTGAAGGGACAAGGGAGGGGGAATTTCGGTGGATTTTCTGAAGGGAGGCCCGTAATTTTTTCCAATTCTCTCTTGATTTTTCCAATTCTCTCTTGATTGATTGATTGAGTCTAAGACTTGTGAAATCATGAATGTCTTTTTTCTCGGATTCCTCGTCGCCCATGCGGCCGTGGTTCATGGGGCAGCTGTGGTTCATGCGGCCGCAATTGCTGCGGTTGACGAAAGATCTGTCGTAACTGCAGCCGAAAGATCTGTTTTGAAAGAAGAAACACGCTTCCATCTAAGCAAGCACGGTGACGAGTGCGTTTTGAAACAGGAAGGAAAACAGGAAGGAATGAAAGGCGAAAGCTCCTTTGAGCAAACTTCTTCAGTTAGATTCCCTCATCAAACTGAACTACTTCAGTTAGATTTCTACTGTATCCGTGGTTCGCGTGCAACGAAACATCGGGTGGACTATCGGGCGCAGAAGAGAGCTTCGGGAAGTACAGTCCAGGGAACTTTAGTCCATACTGGAATTTTCAACTGTGATCGCTGCGTTGGGAAATTGAAGAAGCGGAGAAATTTTTTACAAATCGCAGAATCGCGAGACGAGAATCTAAGGGAACGTGTGAGGAGGGCGGAAGAGGCGCGGAAAGCGGAAGAAGAGGAAGTTTCACGGCGTGCGGAGAAGAATGAGAATGCAAGAAAAAACATGAAACTTTTTGACCTGAATCCGAACTTTTTGAAGCTGATCGGTGAGGGTAATGACAGTTTTGGTGAGGGTAATGACGGTGAGGGTAATGACGGTGGTGAAACAGAAGGTGAGGATACCGATCAGACGACTTCAAAAGACATGAGGAATCTTCAGAAGAAAGCCCAGGGAGATCAGGAATCTTCGGAAAATAAAACTTTTTCTGAAGATAAAACTTCTTTCGGCCCCGATGCATGTTTGCAGGTATGGAAAAATGAGCATGGTAGCTGTGTTATCGGGGGTGAAAAATGTCAACCGGAAACCATGCGAAGCGCCGATGTGGGGTTCGGTTGTGTTTTGGAGTCTGGCGACATGGATTTGGAGAACAGCGACAAAAGAGAGAAAGAAAAAAGAAAGCACTACTCCGTCACCAAACACACTTACGGTCTCAACAGTTACGCTTCTTTTGTGAGACAGTACAGCACAATAGACAAAACGAAGGACGAAACGAAAGATTTCATTTTCAACACACACACGAAATGCTCTCTCTGTGTTGGATTGGATGACGATTTGGAATTCCTAGGAAAAAGCGCGGAAATAAATCAAGATTTGATGAGAACCGAGTTAAGGAACCTGAAAAAATCTTTGGAGTCTGTTACCAGCAAGGATTTCCTAGACAAAAAGCTGGGCGGTGTTTCGAGACAAATAGCAGAAGTGCAAAAAGAGATTCAATATAGAGATCAAATGTCGTGGGGTACTGTTATGGGTGTCACGAGTCGCAGTGTGTCAGGGGGATCTTCGTCTAGTACTTCGTCTAGTATACCGAGTTTAGTCTCCGCAGGGGGTGCTTATGAAATGGAGGATGATTGAATTACGAAATGGAGGATGATTGAGTCTAGTATCCGCAGGGGGTGTTTATGAAGTTTATGAAATGGAGGACGATTGAATACTTAGCTCCTCTGAGGATTGAATAGCCAGAGGATTCAATTGAATAGCCAGAGGATTCAACAGCCAGAGGATCCGACTGGATAGAAGACTGTTGTGTTTTCAGTTTCTTTTGTTTTCCATCTTCTTCTCACGAAGGCACTTCAAGTTCAAGCTCAAGTTCTCTCTCTTTGGCAATGATATGCGCTGTTCTTTTCCTTTCTTCTCTCTTTGATCGGCGTTAGTTAAGGCTGGCATTACAAATCGATTTAGAGTTGGTTGGCATTACAAATCGATTTTTTTCCTCGGTGGCCATGCTGAAATGCGAAACTCGTTTCCTTCGACGGAAGTGCGAAACTCGCTTCCTTCGACGGAAATGCGAAACTCACGCAGAGCAAGGCTCAATCAAGCAGAGCAAGGCGCCGCCTTTCTTGGAGAGAAGAGCCCACGTGGCGTTGGTCAGAATCATTTCGCGAGTAATAATAGCCTAGGCGACAGCGGGAACAGCTCAAGGATTGCGGCGGTGGCAATCTCTGTGAGAATGGGCGACGGCGGGACCACTGTAAGGAATGCGGCGGAAGCGGTGAATGCAGTGAGCACGGGCGGCAGCGGACCTTCGGCAAGGAGTGTGACAGCGGTAGTCTCTGTCATAGGTGGCAGCCCGTGCAAATTTGAGGGTACGACACAGTTGGCCAAAAAAAATAATTCGAGCATTGAAAGTGCATTGATGGGGTGTATGGGTTTTCTTGTTTGTTAAATTGATACCATAGCGGTATCTATGAGTGGTATTGTTGTCATTGAGAAAAAAACACGAGCTGAAATGACACTGAGTGGACTGATGCCGAGCGTGGTCAAACATTGAGTGGCTGAAGAAGTCGAGAAGTGACGTAATTTTTGGGGTATGTTGATTGAAGCGGTGCATCACATTTGAAAACGTGACTCAGATCGGTGCTGTTGATGGAGACTCGCATTGAGTCTGTGATTTGAGCTCTGAAAGCGGACAAGTTTCTTTCGGTTGTAATGAGAGGAATGACATGATTAATATGAAACACTCTTGAATCCCCCCCCTGAAAGTCATAGACTTTCGCATAATGATGGACGAGACAGATATTGTGATGGTGGACCCTGATCCGTCATGGCCAGCGCCGATGCGGGCGGATAGCCAGAGCACTGACAACGCCCCCAAGGCTTGCGAAATCCTGCTTGACCGTGATGTGACGAACAGGCGTACACAACGACGCTACGAAGAAAAGTACGCCGTTGTATTTCTTCGTTTTATGGTTATGCAGGTGATGATGTTGCTGTCAGCCTGTAAGGTTGCAAAAAAGCCGGTCCTCTCGTGGTATTGTCAAGACGCCACAACCACGACGACCACAGAGCGGCGCGTCGTAAATGACAAGATCAAGTTTCTTCGTACGCGGCATGATGTGTTGGTGGAGAGGTATTACGTGACGGATGGTTCGGAAATTGCTGTGGTGGTGGCGGATGGTAGATTGATGGAGCGCAAGCGGTGTATCGATATTTTGGCCGCGCGATGTGAATTCCCTGCACCTCGTCTGCGCCAAGTTTTGGACTGGTTCTGCTGTGAAGTATATTGCGCCGACCGCGGTTCTAACGCGGACCGCACTTTGCGGAAGCTATACTTGCAATGGCATCGAGAACAGTACCGCCTTTATTCTGATGACTCCCACGCTAAGCTCCTCGAGCTTATGGAGTTGATCTTTTATATTGGCTGTGCCTTGCACGACGTGCACAATGGGTGCAAGGAGGCACTCATTGCAGCCTTTGGAAAAGACGAGCTCAATAATCTCATCGATACGCTTTTTGCGGTTACCATAAGTCTTCAAGACTCCAAATGGGCGGTGCTGGGCGTGGATGTGGGGAGTGACGAATACTTGCGTTTTGATGGTGAGGAGGAAGAATTCGAATCGTCGAAAACTCGTTCGTATTTGGAGGCGCTGCGACTTGATCCGGGAACGATCGACAAGTGTATCCTGTATGGGTTCAAATACGACAAATCGCGAGAATTATGGTCAGTCTGCCGAGTTTGGGAAGATTCCAAAGACGAAGTCCGAAAATTTGTTCGAGATCTGATGCTGGACATTTTGGAGTTTTACAAGGCCACCTTGACTAGGTGGCTGAGTTTGGGAAAGAACGCACGACAATTACTAATATGCCGATTTTTTGGCCTGGGTAAAGTCGTGGCGGAAGCAAAAAGAACAACCCCACACATCCATGATGCCCTCAACAGTTATTCGAAGCTGGACTCAATAGTCCACTTTTTAGAAGTGGTATCCGTGGTCACTTGTCCTTTTGACTCGGTTTTGACGAGTATTCTCCGAGACGATAGAATTCCATCCGTGATGAGTACGCGGAAACAATGGATGGATGAGGTCGAGAAAATCCCACAAATAGCAGAAAGTCACACACTCTTCAGCGAAACGGATGTTGGGTCTGAGGATGTGCAGAATTCGAAGCAGAAGCTAACTCAGCGAGCGGTTGCGGGGTGTGCGGTGGGGGGTACATATTTACAATATGTGTTGTACGATCAATATGACGCATGGCCATGGCGCCTCGTCAGTAATGTCGAGAATTGGGAGGATAAGTTTGAAGAGGGGATCAGGGCAAACCTACAGGAGCTGAAGGACACAACGATTCGTCATGGCTGGCTTGACATGACCAGCAAAAAGATCCAAATTCTCATGCGAATGAATAATCCCGAGATTGAGCAAGGCATTGTGAACACTCTCAAATTGCTCGTCGGCGTGCCGACGAGTATTGCCCAGGGCGAGCAGGCCCACGGAAATCACACAAAGAATGCCGCCCATCATCAGAGATGGAATATTGGGACGATCTTGAGAAAAGGAGTTCTCAAGTTTTTCAGGGAAACTCTCGATAACCGTGACAGGGAGGAACGTAGAATCGCGCGAGAAGAGGCAGCATTGGAAGAAGCAGAACGCAAAGAGTACTATGTCCGCAAAGACCGGCCCAGCCTTCTATTTGTGAGTGACGAGATTGACAAATGGATAACAGAAAACGAAAAACTGCCGGACTACGACAAGCGTTTGGACCTCAAAAAACAATTCTTGGCCGAATGGGCGGAGCTTCCTTCTGAGCGGAAGCAGTATTATGAGAGTCTTCATTCGCAGAAAGTTGCTGCGAAAGCGGAGACACTGAACACAAAGGTCAAAGAGCTGACCACTGCCAAATATCTTCGAGACCTGGCAACGGCGGCGCGGAAACGAGTGGGGGAGGTTTGTGGGCGGCGATTTACTTTGAAACAAATGTCATGGGAGGAGGAGGAGGTTTTGCCATGGTGTGACAGAGAGGCAGAAAAGTTGTCTCATTCAGAAGTTGCTCGGCTCAGACAACACACAGTGCCAAACATAAGCGCCGTAATTCCTGCGGTCAATATGAACATACCAGAATCGGTAAAAATAAGAACCATCCCAAGCTGGATTCATGAAGAAATGAGACACTGCAAAGCGCCGCTTGGTACAACGTTGTATCGAATTCGTACAGAAGACGATTTTGGCGGAGTGACGTACGAGCATTTTTTGGGGGGACACAGGTTGGATTCACCGCTGCAATACGGAATGTGGCTGCTGAAGGCGCATTCGGTGGAAGAAACATTCAACAAGGTCAAGCCAGCGCTTTTTCAGGCAGTGACGCGTTTTAGTGACGGTCTTTTCACTTTGAACAAAGTGATTCGCGAATCGGACAGCAGACTCGCAGTCGCCAAGGTTTTTGTAGAGACCACTTCCGCCGGATTCTGTGACGAATGTGTTGGAGTATTCGCAGCTGAGCCGTGGCGCCCTCTCGATGTTCATACTGATTCACCGGCTGAGAGAAACGGAATTGCGAAAATTCGACGTTACAAGGACAAGATTATTGATAACATGGATGAGAACGAAGTGAAAATACTGCTGGCGAATTCATGTCTTCGTGCTAGTGGTGAAAAATTCAGCAAGTTGGTTATCACCAACAGAGACGGTGAAGAATCACAGCAACAAAAAAGCGTTGATGCAGCGAAACAGCGAGTGGCAGAAAAAATGTTGGCGATCATGGAAGAAGAGGTTGAGATCGATGATCAAGGAGCCGAGATTGTTGACATGAGTCCGAAGAAGCCGACAAACGCTATCAATGCTAGTTCTTCCAGTGGCAGTAATGACGTCTCTCGCCGAACATCAGTAAATCCACTGGTGAATGACAGGGCTGCAAAATTGGCTTCGCTCGAGAATTATGAGCGTGGAAGAGCGGAGCGAGTCGCTCTGAACGTTGCGAGTAATCAGAATGATTTTATGGTGGCAGTTCCTGAGGAGGACGCGGGGCAATGGGCGTGGCAGCATATTGGCTGCCACGACCCGGATGTTAAAATCAAACCTATTTCTGATCGTGGAAAGGAGCTTCTCCGTGACACAAAGTGGAGTGAGGCAAAGTGGCGCAAGTCCACATACACAAACGCAATTGCGCAGGAATTTGCGTCACTGTGGATGAAGCGCGCTTCGGAATTCTGCGAAATCGTGGCGAAATACGGCGAGTCAGCGATGGAACATCAAGACGAAGTATCTCCTCCTGAACCGTCGGAAATCATGAAACGCGCTGTGGCGGCGGATACGCGAACGAGAAACCGCATGAAACAAATTGAGGAAATGAAACTGGACATTCTGTGGAAATCACGGCGGCAGGAGCGCCTCGAAAATCCAGCGCCGAAAAAAGCTACCGCTAAACGCGGTGCTAAAATGGCCTCTTAAATGGCTAACGGACCCTCGTAACCCATTTAAGGGCCCATTTAAGGAGGTCATTTAAGGTTCCCGCGATTTGTATCTGATTTTTTGAGTCCGGAATTTTTTGTCGGCGCCAGAAAAAATTCACAGCCGAGATTTTTCAATGAAATTTCAAATATTATGATTTTGGTGGCTCGAACATTTCGGGCTGAGTGGTTTTCTTCATTAAGTTCTCGATCTGAGTGGTATTCATTAGGTTTGACCTTCTAGAACAGTTTTCATTGAGTCCAAGTCTCTGAAATTTCATATCTGAAATCCACTTCTTGCATCTGAGGTCGCCAAAGGCCAAACAATTTTCAACATGGATTGTGCATCAATTACGTTTTGGATCTGGTAGTGTAGACGCAAATGCAGCTGACTTCTTGAAACAGTATTTGAGTAGTTGTGCCGTGTCCATGTTGCAGTGAGTGAGCCCGTAATCTTGCTGGAAAAGAGCGCTGTTTCTATTGAGAGCGATGTTTCTATTGAGAGCTGAATGAGGGATCGTGATAGAATGGTGTGCCTGGAATGTTTGATAGCTGAGAGAGCGACGACATGAATGATCGTTGCATTGTGTGAGAGTGATTGCTATGTTATGTGTGTGACATCCGTAGGGCAACATGCGACTCTTCAAGACATGGGGCTCAGAACTGTTTTCCTGTTTCTATATGAGTTACACTAATGACAATTTCTACATGTTGAATGTTAGCATGAACACCACGCAACTGGCTTGTGTGCTCTTTTTTTCTGCAATTGTCTTTATCAATATGCCGAGCGGTTTGGGACGTGGTCAAGTCGCACTGGGTGCTGACGGAAAGCCGTTGAAACAGCGCAACACCAGAAAGTCCAATAAGGGTTCCAAACAAGCAGCTCCGAAAGCTGAGGCAGCTCCGAAAGCTGAAAAAAAAGACAATCCAGAAACCAGAGCAAACAGGGCTTGCAAAGAGAATGTCGGCCTGAAGGATATCCCGAATGACTCCAGTTTCGCCAATTGCAAGGGTGAAATTCTCATCCTGTTCGCCCAGTCCAAGGAACCGAGCTTCCGCTTCCTGAAGCTGAAATACAAATGGGTCGACCTGTACCAGTGTGCATTGAAAGGTCAAGCACAGATGGAGATGTATCGTGATTCGCAGGCGCTGAGCTCCAACTACACCGGTCGTACAGACGTCATTCCTGTCGGGGAGCTGGTGGACATGATGGTATGCGTGTTATCGTCAATGAAGAGGCCATTTACCGGCCTGTTATATTAGTTGCACCTCATGTTTGTACCTCTTGTTGCATGCCTCCTACTTGGCAAATCTTGTTGCATGCCTCCTACTTGGCAATTGAAAAAAGGGCGCCTCCTACTTGGCACCCTGAATCACTCAAATTTCAAAAACAAAAAATCCCAGAAGTACTACGTTGTCGATTGCGCGGATATTCGTCGTTACGCCTGGTTCCAGATGCTTTACGACCTCTACGAAGCTGACAAGGTGAAGTGGGCGGCACTGATGCAACCACCATTGCAAAACTGTTTCATCGGTTGTTTGGATGAATGGTTGCAGTGGTATTTCAAACGCAACGGTGGTCTCTACGGGCAAACGGAGTTGGAAAAGAAGTTGCTGGATATGATGGATGTGGTGGCTCCTGGTTGCAGTCTCCTGGCAAAACGCATGCGTACCGCGAATCAGCAAAAGCAACTCCATTTGGTGCCGAAAGAAGTGACTGATCAGGTCTTGGAAGGGCCGAAGTTTTTGCAGGATGCTTGCAAAACCGATATCGTGAAAGTCACCAAAGATTCGGATGAACAGGACGCCAAACAAGATGCCAACGCCATCTGCACCCCTCAGAACCTCAACAACAAGGACTATTTGTCCTTCAAGAAAGAGTGTGCAGACTATACTATCAAATACAAGCAAACCAGCGTTGACAAGTCGGTGAAGTACGCACACAATGACGGTGGTGATAGCTCTATCATGTTGGGAGCAACCGGAGCAACTACCAGAGTCGACAAGTTGGAGCTTCTTTTGAAGCATGCAGTCATCACGTCGTTGTACTGGATGGGACACCTCATCAAACCATGGTGGGAACTGATTCTCATGGCTATCAGAAACGAGTTTGAGAATTTTCATACCGCCGTTGAGAACGACACTTCGCTGAATGGCTTCTTTCTCACGGAGCACAAAGCAGGAGTTGGGAACTATGCCGTATACTTAAAACCTTTTTTCAATTTTGATATTACTGTCTTCAGATCGTGTTTGGACCACTGAAATTTTTTTTGGCATTTCTTATTCATTCAAAAAGCACATTCATAAAGCGCACTTTGATTGGTGCGCCTTCAATTCCAAAAAAAAAACTGCATCATCAAAAACACTCTCAGGCCCCGCAGCACCACTACTTTGGTACCGCCGTCAATGATGATGTTGGTCTTCACAACAGGCAGACCATCGAGTTGTGTGATACGATTCCGAACAATGAAGGGAAAATTGAAGTCGGAAACAGTCTTCCGGTCGTGATCTCCAACCTGGTCACGGGGAGTCCAACTCACCTCCTGATCGTGAACAAAATGGTGTTTCAAATCAAGAAGCTGACTCTGCAATCCTGCTACAAAATCGTGAAGTCCAAGCACTTGCTTTCCGACAAGCTGGGCGCCCTGGGAAGAATTGCTTCTTCCGCCAAATTCCTCGTCGATATTCCATATGTCGGAGACACCATCACGTGCATCAAAGTTGAGGCAAAGGAAGCTCAATATGTCGCCGGTAACTGCCAGATTTTGGACTACGATTACGCCCAAACCGCCTCCAGTCAACTCCAGACTACCGAACCGCCAGTGCTGCAAGATATGGAGGGTCACATGTACTCGCTGATTCAGAAACACCTCCTGGGAACCAGTAGTACCGCCACGTTCGTCAGCATCGCCAAGGGAGTCGTCTCCAAGAAGCTCGAAGACAACGATGTTCGCAAGGATGTGAAAGACCGTTTGCTGCCAAAACTGGAAAATCGTATGTGGTGTCTGGATGAGAAACTGCGTGCCAGTATTGAAGCAGTCAAGACAAAGGTTGTTCAGCTTGAGAACCAAGCTGCCGGTATTGTGGCTCCTCAGAATCCAATGGCACAGCTGATCGCAAATGCTCAGAACCAGCAACCTGGTGTTGCTGATGAAATGAAGGACATGTTCGGGGCTTGAGCGTGAAACACAATACTCGTTGCAGTGGCTCGCATGATTTTTGATTAGTCACATGATTTATCATAGGTGTTTTCAATATGTTTTCAATGACAATTTGTGCCATTGGAGTTCATGCAGACCTGCACGAGTGATGATTTCAATTATGAATTGAAATCATTTGGAAAGTTTCGACTGTTCATCGAGTTTCGTCTTCCATCCGACAGCACTGGCATTTTCATATTTGCTTTCAATCTGTGATCCTGATTTGTTTTTTTCAGTTGTATTGACATGCACCTGAGGCAAGTACCTTTTCGGGAGGAGTTCCAAGTGTGTTTGGTTTGATGGAAATATGTAATCATTGATTCGACTCTGGCAGATCTTCTCTTCCGTGCTTTATCACGCATTTGCAATTTCAAAACACAGATATGAGATGTGGTTTTTCCATCTGGTTATAGGCGTTCTCAAAGTATTCCTCCCTGGTATCGAGATTTACACGAAATATATTGTTTACAAATTATGGCTTGCGATCATGACACATTTATCATGCAACGACAGACATGGCCTTTTTCAGTCACACGAAGTTTGGTCTCCATTTGAAGACGACATGCAGTCACTTTTCACATGAAATATTTTGGAACGGCGTGTAGGTGCGATGTAGTAGATCTGTTTGGATGTGCCCAAAAACACTTTTGCTGGATATCGGTTGGGGCTGTGTTCTCTGTGGGATTTTGCGTTTGTGGTTGTGAATCATGGTTGCAAGTAGTGACTGTGAGGGCGTTTCCAGATGTGAAGTTGAGCAAGTGCCGGAGCGTTGTGCTGCATGGTTGGCACAGATGACAAAAGCGAACACTATTTGAACCACGATGTCACGACAAGCATTCAGGGGGTAGACGGGGGCGTTCGTTTTTGATGCGAAAAGCAAAAAAAAAAGGCAACTGTGTCGTAGGCATGAATTTGCACGGGGCTGCCACCTATGAGTCTCTGTGGGCATGGACGGCAGCGGATCTTTTGCAAGGAATGTGGCGACGGCAGTGTATGCGAGCATGTAGTTTATGCCCGGACCCGGTGCCAGGAATGTAGTTTCAATTTAATTCTTTGAGACAGTTGCATTGGCCGGAGCCACTGTCTATGTCTATGTCTAGGACGCAGCGACGCCATGCCGTAGCGCACCGCTTCGAGCCTTTGCCTCTATCGCTACGGTAACGTTGAAGCTCGCGTCTGACTCTGTTCGACAGTGAGCGAGTGACTGAAAGAAAGAAAGGCGTCGGAGCTCGATGTTCTTTTTTATAAGGTGTGGCAAGTCGTTGAATCACTGCAAGGAGTCATCAAATTTTTTCGCAACGACTTTTGACGGCAAGCTAAACGATATCACTTTCGACGGCAAGCGAAACGATTTTTGACGGCACGCCAAACGATGCGCGGCGATTTCTCAGAATCCTTGTTATCGGAGGAAACTGCGTATATCTGATATTGATAGGGCCTGGATATCAGTGATCTTCTGGAATCAATTTTTTGACAGGTATTTCACGACTGTCTATGTCTATGTCTATACGACTTTTAGACGTACCGCAATGGCTAAGAGTTAGGCAACCTAGAATCGACGACTTTTTGTTTTCACTGTTTTCGCAAGACTACTCATATACTCAGACGCTTCTTAAATCTTTGCCATGTGTGATTAAATAATAAATTATAATAGACAAGATTCTAGATCCCAGATGTTGAGTAGTAGTTACTTTTAGTGCTGAAGGCACTAATTCGCAGGGCAGTTCTCCTCACGCTCCAGTGGGTGCTGCCGGTTTCTGCATTCGGTTAATAGCCTGTCTAAGTGTTCAGATTCCTTAAATCTTTGCCATGTGTGATCAATGGATAAGATTCGACGATTGACAGACGTAGTGCCTATTCCGCTGTAACTGTAAGTTACTGCGCAGCAACGAACTTACTAAGTTCTGTAGCCGATTTTTTGGCTGAACTTAAGGCGGCAGCTTTTGAGTGAAAGACTTGAGAGATTTTCTCGGCACTCCAAAAATCTAGACTCAGTCAGAATCTAGAGTCATAGACTCTAACTAAGACTGTTTATTACGTTTGTCATTGTTTTATTACGTTTGTCTAAAAAGATAGACCGAAGCTCCTGTATACGAGACATTCTCGAGGTTCATAGATCGACGAAAATCTAAACGAATTCGAAGCCCATAGATCGGCGAAAATCTAATCGAGACATCCTCGACGTTCACAGATCAGCGAAAACCCAAGCGAAAACCTTGAGTTTCATGGATCAGTGAAAATCTAAGCGAAATCCTCGAAGTTAAATCTACAGATCAGAATTTCAAGACGATGACGACAGTGCTGCGCTCAAGTTTTGGCCACAAGCCAAAGCCGATCAACGTGTCGGGTTTCCCCAAGCCTTCCAATATTGCGGTTTGTCTGATTAAAGTTCTGAATTTGGTGTCTGTGGGTACTTCTCTCGATGTGGGGCAAAGCATTTTAGCACACGGATTCTCGACGGATTTTTATGAGGATTTTTTTCCGTCAAGCATACCGCCATCAGCGCCCCCATCCGTTCCACCGTCGGCGCCGTCACCACCGCCACCTTCGCCATCTCCTCCATCGTCGTTGCCACCTCCTCCATCGCCGTCGCCGCCTCCTCCATCGCCGTCACCACCATCGCCATCGCCGCCGCCTCCATCACCACCGCCGCCATCGCCGCCGCCTCCATCGCCACCTCCTCCATTGCCGCCTCCAAGACTATCGCCGCCCGAGCCGATTAGAGATATGACCGGGGCGGTCACTATCACGAGTGACGCCGAGATTTCTCCCGAGAGTTCGGAAGAACGCGACTTGAAGGACAGGACCTGCACAGCAGCCAAAATCGCACTACGAATCGACCCTGAAAGGGTGTGCGAAGCCTCCGTAATACAAGGCTTCAGGTTTGTAAGGCGTCAGCTCGAGCAAAGTAACGCAGCGCCATACTTTTACCAGGTGACGTTTACGATTCATAATCTGACGACCAAGGAGACCGACACTCCCAGAGTGCAGCAAGCCGTTGCTTTGAATTTCGCGACAGTGTTGTGCGACGAAGTCGCACAGTCTG
>Ga0099797_100154_pt1 | contig 43196 bp, 42 predicted proteins | sample Uncmet_Sort48C_1_FD_89871 | JGI IMG/M metagenome (GOLD analysis project Ga0099797, IMG submission 89871) | Marine eukaryotic communities from CALCOFI LINE 67, Pacific Ocean - C012_Sort48C_1 | ecosystem: Environmental > Aquatic > Marine > Oceanic | place: Pacific Ocean: Monterey Bay | collected...
GGATGCGCCATGTAGCATGTAAGTTTTCGTTGACCCCAAAACTAGGATGCGCCGCTTAGCATGTGAGTTTTCGTTGACCCCAGAACTAGGATGCGCCATGTAGCATGTAAGTTTTCGTGGACACCAGAACTAGTATGCGCCATGTAGCATGTAAGTTTTCGTTGACCCCAGAACTAGGATGCGTCATGTAGCATGTAAGTTTTCGTTGACCCCAGAACTAGGATGCGCCATGTAGCATGTAAGTTTTTGTTGACCCCAGAACTAGTATGCGCCATGTAGCATGTAAGTTTTTGTTGACCCCAACACTAGGATGCGCATAAATAAAAAGTGTATAGCGGTGAGAAATGAAAAAAACGAAAATACATACTGAGCACGATGACCCTTATAAAATGCTACTTAAACAATTTCCATCTTCAATTAGGCTTGCAATTGAGGGGCATATACCAGACCCCGTGTTGGTGGAGCTTCTTGATTGTTCTTCGGCATCAATTAAGAACAGCAAAGAGGCATTTGAGGATCTGAAAAATGCATGGAAAAATGATAAACATATTGATGAACATCTTGTCCGCAGAGCAGTTCGTTTTTTTCCAAGGGCGTTGGGATATGCTCCTAATGATATACAAGATGCCCTCCTAGATGATATAATGGAGGATCTTTTCAGAAAGACTGATGGAGCACGTGCATGGAAAATATTTGAAAGAATGGTAGATTCATACATTAGTGTACTTGAGAAAGATGTCGAAAAATTGTTTGAACAGCAAACCGAAATCGCTGAAAAAGCAAAAGTGATGCAATCAAAATTTGTTGAGACGGGCCTCACTATTACGGTGCCTTCATCCATTTCACAACTTGAAAACGGCTACACACATTATTACGCTATCGAACATTCAAAAAGAGAGCAGAAAGTTGTAAGTAGAAAAGAAAAATTTCCGAATATTGTAATTGATGTATATTTACCACAAGATTCTTGGGATAAACAAAAATATATTGAAAGGGCTTTATCAAATGGAAAATGTGCCCCTATGAAAACGTATCAGTACTGGGACCAATATCATGGTTATGTTGATCATTTGTATAAATTCTTTCATAATCACAGGGTCAATTATCATAAGCACAACATGCGCAGCGTGTCATCGTACAACATTTTGTTTTCGTTTTCTCGTTTTCCCAGTCACATAGAGAAAGAGTATGCCCGTGCTGAAAGAGAAATTGGCATCATTGTGGACAATACACAAACAACACTGAACAATTCTCTTTCGAAGACAAAAGATCGCATCCGTCTTATTCCAAACTCTCCATATCCAAAGACACGGGGTCCGGTGCCCGTGCTTACTCGCTTAAATTCATTGTACAGCCAGATGGGACAATCATGGAGAGAAAAGCTTGCGTCTTGGGGAGCGTCTTGGGGCATGAGCTGGTTGCTGTGAATCATGAGCTTTTGTGCCATTGCACGTTTGCTTCACTTGCTCAAGTTCAGTTTTATTATGTAAATGGTAATGCAAATGATATTGTCGTTTGATGTTGGAACAAAGAATTTGTCACTGTGCAAACTTGACAATAAAAAAGAAATACATGAATGGCAGCTGATAAACATTGGGTCTGTAAATGCAGAATCTCTGTGTAATAGACTTGATAGTATAAATGGACTCATGAATGACGTCAAACTAGTAGTCATTGAGAAGCAGATACGGGCAAATATTAAGATGATCAGAATGTCAACGATGCTGGAAACATGGTGTTTTATGAGGAAGATGCAAAAAAGCATGAAAGTTATTCTTTGCCCTGCGGTAAAACGACTAGAGTTCATAGGATACACAAGAGACTCTGGTCTTACAAAGGGGCGGCAGTACAGGGCAAGGAAGACAGCTTGCGTTGAGTATGCGAAAGATGTCTTGTGTGGTTCCCCATGGCTCAAACACCTGGAGAGCAGCAGCAAAAAGGACGACCTTGCAGATTGTTTGTGCCAGGCATTGGTTTATGTTCAGTAAAACTTTTCAATTGCAAATCCGTTCTCAACGAGCCAAGAATTTATATTTATCCATTCTCCCTCGTCATGCAAGAACAAGGTGCCAAGCTTCCTGCCGTATTTTCCCTTCTTATCTTTCACAGACTGAAGAATCAAGTCCTTATCCATAATCTTATGCCTCAGGGCATCACGTGCAACCAGACCAAGTTGCTTTTCGTCTCCGCGTACTTCCTTTGCATCTATGCCGTACAGGCGAACCTTTTCTTTTGGCATAGTTATGCCGAACCCACAATCGATACACAGTGTCACTGTGTCCGCGTCGTATACATCGACCACTCTTGCCTTGTAGTTGTAAAGGGTATCTTGCATTTAATACTACTGAGAGAAATTATGTTTTAGAAACTGCCGCAACAAATACAGATGCAGAAAATATGAATAGAACAACAGCCAACACACACCAGAAAAGTATGATTTCTCCAATAGAGTTCTTTTTTTCATTTTTGCCATCCTTTTCGGGTTTCTCACCAGAATCGCCGCCCACGCCGCCGCCGCCGTTCCCCGCCCGCCGCCTCTCGCCGCCGTCGTCGCCCGCCCGCCCGCCATGACCTGTGATCAAAAAGTTACCAGGTTCAAGGAACAAACGAAATCGGCAGAGGGCATGTGTTTTCGATGTGTATTCCACACCGGCAGGCCCAAATGTGCATGTGACTGGTTCATCGTCAGTCGAAGGAAGTTCCAGTGTGAAATCCTTCCGCACAATTTTCAGTTTCTCATCGGTCCATTTAGTGACAAACAGCTTGTTTTTCTCATCAAAGCTCAATGTATCTAAATAGAATGTTCCTGCCTTTATTTTGCCAGAGAGGTATAATTTATCATCTCTTTCTACTATTTCCGATGTGGTTTCAAACTGCAGTTTCGATATCTTTTCGTCATTGGTGATCCTTGTCACGTCGCTGCGATATACAATAAGAAGCTCAAAGGCATGCCCAGAAGCAATTCTTTTAAAGTCGTTCTTTAGATCGAACATTATTTATTTCTCAATCGAAAAGAATCTTCGTTCTTATTTTACGGGGTGCCCATCTAGTGACATTCCATCTAGTGACAAACACCTTGTTTCTCTTTATTATCTCTTTCGAACCCATTGTTTCGCTTTATCGAAAAATGCTTGGTTCTTCGTTTTAGGGTCATTTACAGTCAAGATTTCGTGCGCAATCATTCTCCGACAAGATGTAATGTCCTCTTGTTTGAACCACATTCGACTGTCATGTATGACATGCAGTGCAAACATACACACAAATACGCCGCAATCATTACCATTTTCTTGCTGCGGGCATCCCTCGTCATTATATCCGAACCAAGTTTCCCACTCTTCACTGTCCGTACTTATACGATCATCTTCATGCAGATCTTTCACTTTTTGCTTTGTATCATCACCGATCCAACGTATGAGGTTTGAAGTGACCCTCTTGTATTGTCTGCTACGGCGGCCGTACAGTGAGTCGTAGTACACTACACGTTTATTTTCGGTGTCCATGACAGCAAGGGCCCAGTGATTTTTGTCATGATTGATTGGCACAATTATCTTTTTGTATTTTTTCATCACTACCTCATTTTTTGTCCACCTTTCTACTTGTTTGTATTCATAACGAGATCTAGGTTTAGATTTAGTCAATTTTTCGTAAAAAAAGTCGAGCATAAAAAGGATCTTGCTCGACTTGTGTTTGGTCTGCATTTCAAGGAGTTTTAAATAAAATTCTATGATTGATGAAGATAGCCAATAGGGATCAGCGATTGCTGGTTTCTTGTTACCAATCATGTCATTAGTCCACTCACCTTGCCATGCATCTTCATAAGTCAATTGCCATATTGTTTTGTATGTAATATTTATTCCTTCCCAAATCAATATAGTGTCTTTTTCTTCACCAAGACCTGAGAGTGCATAATCGACCAAACGAGAATCCGCGACCTTTTCAAGCATAGTTTCAAATAAGTTCGGAGATTCCGCAAACACTGCTGACTGGCTCTCTGCCATGTCACGCGCGCGCTGTTCTTTCTGTTGCTTTGCTCGCGTGTGCTCTTCTTCTATTTGACTTTCTTGCTCATGTGTGCGCTGTGATTCTCGCTGTTCTAATTTGTAGACAATCGAAGCTTCCTTCAATAGGTCAGGGCCGGTCAACTTTTTATCATTTCGAACGCGGCGAATCGTTTTATGCCATTCTTTCATTCGTTTTGCACACGTGTCAGAATTATCATTGTGATTTTTGACGCGTGCTCCGAATGCCTTATTGTCGCGAACCCCAAAGTAATACATACCTCGCGAGTCCATGTAATCACCGAAAGTATATCTTTTTGCTGAGGGACATTTTTTTAACAAGAGATTGAAATCATTTTTTGCGTTTTTCACTTTTGCTGGATTCTTTTTCGCACGATCTACAGTGGGATCTTTGATTCTCTTGGATTTCTTGCTTGCTCCGAACCCAACATTCTTTGTGTAAACTTCTCTTGCTCTTTTGAGAAGTAGTTTTCCTTTCTCCCCGAAACCAAGCCTTGCTACTCCGACTTCACGTCTAGCAATGTTTAGTGCGTTGTGCCAATTGTCAAATCTTTTATTGTAATTAGCTTTTGCCTTTTGGGATCTTAATTTACGGTCTTTGATAATTCTGTTGAGTCTGTTCTTGTCTTTTTTTGAAAAGTAAAATACACCTGGTCCATTCATTGTGTTCCAGTGTCGTTTCTTTGCAGCTGATCTTGTAGTTGTTGGCATTTTTGAATATATGTTGTACATTTTGTTCAGAACTGTGCAGAAGCAACTACTTGTCGAGATTGCAGCTTATTCTGGACAGAATGCGTAAGGTACTCGTTAAATTGTTTATCCGGATCCTGGCCTAAAAGGAATGATTTCACACCTAGGTTCGTGAGTGCAATGTAAGAGGCATTTTGCTCTGCTGATTTTTGTGTTTTGCCTGTACCATAGAAGACACTAGATCCCACGTTAACCTGGACACTAACCTGATCTAATGGTAAATCAAGTGAATCTAAAGGTTCGTTAATGCGTTGGTATTTTACACGTGCACCAATCTTTTTTTGAAGCTTGTTTAGGCAGTCCTTGTAGTTAGTGTCCAACCAGAGGCGCTTATCTGGGAAATTCTCCTTGAATAAGAGAATGACGAAGTCAAATGCTTGCCTGTAACCCATATCTAAATAAATTGCGCCGAGTAATGCCTCGAATGCATCCTCCGTAACCTTATCACAGGGCGCGTCAAGGCCATGACATATATTGTCATGTAAGTCTATTGATGTTGCATATTCTAAAAGAGCGCTGCCACAAACAATCTTCATTCGGAGTCTCGATATTACTCCCTCGTTTATGTCAGGGTATCGAAAGTAAAGATACTCACATGATATTAGCCCCAATACAGCATCGCCGAGACATTCGAGGCGTTCGTTTGACTTGCCTGAGACAGTCTTATGTCTTAACGCTTCTTCATAAAGCTCTTCGTTTCTAGAGTACCTCCCTGTAATTCTATGAACATAATCTCTGACGGAGCTCATTTATTATGTAAGATACACATAAATATGCAAGCTGCTATACATGCAATTCGTGATTTTCCGCATGGGCCAGCTGAGATACATGTAGTTCCTGAGATTAATAACTACAGCCTGGACACAGTCACTATATGGAGCAATAACAAGACCATTGTAGTAAATGAATCTGTTTGGAAAAGTGCAACTATGGCAATGCAAAATGTAGGGAAACATGTGGAAGTGATCACTGGATATGGAACAGGAGGGGCGGTAGCTACTATGATTGCATTTCTTCTATCAAACAAGATGTCGAGAGGTGTTTCTGTCGTGACATTTGGTTCACCACCAATTGGCGACAGAGTGTTCAATGATATAGCAGAAAGCATGGTGAATCTGACCCGTGTCAAGCTTGCTGGGGACCCTGTAGCAACTCGAGGATTTGGATTAATGCATTTCACAGATGCAACTGTTGTAGGTCACAACTTTCCATGGTGCACAACACTTTTGTACTACAAATGCCTAGCAAGCTTGGGCAACTTCCGGAGTCGCTACACAGTGCAGACATATATAGACATGATTGCAACAGACGACTTTGAGATGCTCCCACTGTGATTCATTTTCACAAAAATTAAGACGCCCTAGGAGGGATCGAACCCCCGACCTCCGTTGCAGGTACATGCAACGGCGCTCTGCCAACTGAGCTATGAGGCAATCATATGTCCAGTGCAACAGACGACTTTGAGATGCTCCCACTGTGATTCATTTTCACAAAAATTAAGACGCCCTAGGAGGGATCGAACCCCCGACCGCCGTTGCAGGTACATGCAACGGCGCTCTGCCAACTGAGCTATGAGGCAATCATATGTCCAGAGTACAAAGCTTTTCTAGTGTAGTCCTTGCAATCTGCTTAAGAGTCTCTATTGAAATCAGTTTGCCTGGTTCATCCTCACAGCATCTGATAGTCAATCCATCTGGGAACACTACAGTTACGGGAACTATGTCTCGGCTTGATGACACCTGTACACTAGCATCGCTCTTTCGGCTCATCATCCGCCACCCCTTTTGGTCATTCCTGATTGATATCATTTCTTATCAATTAACATGTTTTATTTATCTTTTTCTACGCGGGTGTATTGCTGCTTCCTCGTTGTTTTCAGCTATTGCCTGTTGGTATCTTGGGTCTCTATTGTACTTTCTTTTAGCTATTGTCTCTTGATCCCATGTGGCTCGACGGTTTTTTATATCGTCCAATGTGTTTTTTTTCATTTCTTCCACTCTTGAACCTGAATTTGCGGATTTTGTTTGAGATCTTGTCACACGTACCTTTTCTTGTTGCTCTGGCTCTTGTCTCTCTTTCTTTTTTTGATCTGGCTCTTGTCTCTCTTTCTTTTTTTGATCTGGCTCTTTTCGCTCTGGCTCTTGTCTCTCTTTCTTTTTTTGATCTCGCTCTTGTCGCTCTCGCTCTTGTCGCTCTCGCTCTTCTCGCTTTTGCTCTTTTACCTGTAGCTTTTTAGCTCTCTGTTCTGCATTGCTAATCTTTTCTTTCTCTTCTCGCTCTTTTCGCTCTCGCTCTGCATCATCAACATTCTGCGCCTGCTGCTGCGCCTGCTGCTGCGCCTGCTGCTGCGCCTGCTGCTGCGCCTGCTGCTGCGCCTGCTGCTGCGCCTGCTGCTGCGCCTGCTGCTGCGCCTGCTGCTGCGCCTGCTGCTGCGCCTGCTGCTGCGCCTGCTGCTGCGCCTGCTTCGGCTGCTGCGCCTGCTGCTGCTGCTGCTGCTGCTGCTGCTGCTGCGCCTGCTGCGCCTGCTGCTGCTGCTGCTGCTGCTGCGCCTGCTGCTGCTGCTGCGCCTGCTTCGGCTGCTGCGCCTGCTTCGGCTGCTGCGCCGGCGTCTGCTTCGGTGGCTGCTTCGGCTGCTGCGCCGGCGTCTGCTTCGGTGGCAGCGCCGGCGGCGGCTGCGCCTCTTTATCGTTAGCTGATGAGTTAGGTATTAAGTATTTTGTTCGAAAATGTTCAAGATTTTTCTCTACACCATCAAGATCGCTTCTCTTCTCATATTGTCTCAATCCGTCGTTAATCATGTCCAAGGCGTTTTGTGCATCTCGTGTGTTCGCATCGGCAGGTCGTTTTTTAAACTCCATTCGGTATGACCTAAATTTTTGTCTTGTCGACTCATAAGCTGTATCGGGTGCATATTGTGCGTCTTCTGCATGATCAGTAGCATTGCTTTCATCGGTAACTGAAGGGATTGATAAATCAGAATCCATCATACTGGTGAGTGCACTTGTAGGTAAACTCTCTGGGGCATCAGTACGATTACCCTGTTCACGGGATGATGACTGCATATGTGGCTTGATATATTCGATAATGTCATCCATGCTACTGAGAACTTCTTTTTTTTTGGTCAAATCTGGAGTATCAAAATCAGCTACAAGTTTTTCAATGTTTTGATTTGTATCATCTTTTATTTCGAGTGATACACTTGAGAGATGGGATGAAATAGTATCCATTCTAACGCTCATTTCATGGACTATATTCGTTTCATTTATGTTCGAATAATCCCTTTTGGTTGGTGAAGAAATCTGGGAGGTCTCCGTATTCACATGATCAGATGCATAATCATTCGTCAGGGCACATTTTATAAGAAACCTTGTCACTGGGTTATCATATTGTTTGTTTGGTACGAGGAACTCACCAAGATGGGCCTCAGTCCATTGATTGATCAATTGTCTGTGGTAAAATTCGACAGATTTTGCTTTAAATGATGGGATGAGTTTGACAGCATTCCACAGCTGCCCTAACAATTCACGGCCACTCAAATAGTCATTGAAGTCTATGTATGAATATCTTATAGCGGCTATAAAGTTTTCTTCATCACTGTTATCAACTGATAATTCTGAGATTGACAACATCAATACTTTCCTGACCAAATCATGATATTTAATTGTTTCGGTAGATCCGAATAAGGAATTCAGTGCAGTCTTAGTTATATCCGACGTTTCCAAACCACTTGCTACATTCGTATCTTCCAGACTTCCGCTGTTAAAAGACTGGTCCAACTCTCTGAATATGATGCGGCATATATCTTCGTAATCGTTAATGTCTGCCCCAAAGCTCTGCTGCATGTAAGCGAAAGGTAAGAGAGTGTCACTGCCGAATGACTTTGGCAGTTCTGTCTGTATTCTTTTATGTTCCTTCTTGATATTTGACAGAAACCATGGAGCACACTCATTGTAAACTTCTTTCACATCTTGAAGAGGGCAAGCGGGCCTGTCTTCATAATTTATAAATAAATGATGGTCCCTACTTGACATTAGTGAACAACTCGGCCATTCTTTAATTTTTGCAATACCCTTTACAAACCAGTTTGACAGGTAGTCTTCATCAGTACTTGTTGGATCAAAAGCGTTGCCGTCCATTCCCTTCTTGAACATTTGTTCCCAATAATCTGTGCTCTGTGTTTCCAACAATACGTCAAATTTGGTCAGTCCAACACGTGCATTGACGCGTGCATTCTTGATTGCTTCTTTAGCCATTATTATGTTTTCTTCCTTGGACAATGGGCGTGGTAAAATCTGACTTATAGCCACCCGTAGATCTGTTACATTTTTGCATTTCACAATTTTTGCTAATATGGCAAGATCATTGTCTTGATCCATTTCGATACAATCTTTTACAGAGAAATGATTGTAAGCCCTGTATGAAATATGTCTTCGTCTATCGCTGCCCGGCTCATCTACTTCAACCCATGTCTCATCGATGGTTTCTTTTGAGTTGCCATAATAGTCGTCCTCATTGAACACTTTAAAAGAATTGTCAGAGAATTGGATTTTAATAAATGATTCAATATCAGTTTTATCCTGAAATCGGTAAAATTTGGCTTCATTCTTGCTCTCTTCATTGAGTATTGCCTTTAGAAGATGATGTGGTTCCATTTTAATACGTCTGAATATCCCTGCTTTGGCATCTTCAATCATTTGCATTTGCACCTTATTGGGGTTGCATCTGGATGCAAACGTGGACAGCGACTCAAATGTTTGATTTATTGTTGAGAATCTCTCTTGTGTTGGTTCAAACTTTTGCAGTTTCTTCAATATATATTCCAGATTTCCGACAAATGCATCACAATTCTTTTTGTCATTTATCGTTGACGACATCTTCAAACAATTAACTAGGAACCATGACTTATTCCACGTTGAAAAACCTACTAACAACCAAGACCAAAACCAGAAAGACCACATGCCTTCCCAAGCTTTGCCTGGGTAGCTCAAACACGTCCATAGAAATTTACTGGCCCTTTCATAATCCCTAGCTATCGCAAATGAAATCAACACTGCCATATCAGCATATAACGAATAGGTGGACCAATTGTAAAAGATTTCCCCGAACCATTTTATATGAGCACCTACACGTCCAGCTGCATTAATAGTTCCAAGCCCTGCTCTTCCAACACCTGAAGCAATAGCTGTAACGGCACCTGGAGCACCTGGTATCAAATATATTGCCAAAGAGAGAAGACAGGCACTAAAAATTAAAGTCTGCCAGTGAAATGTTGGAAGACTGTTTTTCAACCCTTTGAAACCTTCAATCATGTCTTTAAGACGATTTGACAAAAAAGAAGGTGTTTGAACAACAACGCGCGATGTACTAAACACGCCTTGACTTCCATCCCAAACCAGACTTTTGAAAAAATATTTTTGGACATCGTTCCACTTATCTATACTATTTATTCTATATGAAAGTATAAGTTCCCTTGAGTCCCTTTTTAATGGATTATCATTTGAATCGCATAGGATCCTGATTCCATAATTCCCGTCTTGTAAACGATTCACAATATCATTTCTGATTTCATTGACATGTTCATCTGACCAATAGATACCGAAATAGTAGCGAATTACACACGCATAAAATTCGTCTGAACTCTTTTGTACGATGCATAGAACTGGCCAAAGACTGTCTACCCGATGCCCACTTGCTTTTGCAAGAGCTGTTTCTAATCCTGCCCCAAATGCTTGATGTGGATCTTCTATTAAATATTCAGTCATTCTTTTTTAAGTGCTTACACATTTCTTGTGATTTGGAAAGGCCTTGCTTTTCAATATGATTCTGAAATCCAACATCTGTACACTTGTTCAGTAAATGTTTCTCCATGATTTCACAGTGGCAACGGTCCTGCACATGAAGCTCAGTTACACTTTTATGAGAATACTTGCACATCCCAATTTTGAGGAGGTAACACGTTCTTTTCATTTTTGCAACTATTGACATTTTAATTGTCTTCAAATCTATTAACATCAGGTTCTGCCTGTGTGACTGGGGCAGAAGAGCATGCGCGCTCCACAAATTTGTTGCTGACATGAAACATCACCGCAGAAGTCCCGAGTGTGATGAGGAGCTCTACTTCCGGTTCCATTGTCCCTTTGCCGGAGTACTTCTCGAGCAAGCGCTCGAAAATGTTGTCATAGTCAGAGAGATTTCCCATGACATACTCGCCAAAACCATCTAAATGCAAGTTCAAAGGATTCCATTTTTTTGTACCGAATTCAAGGATTGACACTGCAGCTAATAGAATTCTACGTGCAGTCTTTACACCGGTCTTGCTACGCATGTCCTTGTTTGTCTGAATTAGCTCAATCTTTGCCATTTCCAGACTTTGTCTCATTGCGTTGATGTCATCCTCGAATGTGTACATCTTTGGAAAATATGCGCCCATTGATCGCATTTTTCGTATTTCGATGAGACATTGCTTCTTCTCCAGAAACGAGTCGTTGTGCTGTTTTTGATCGGAGGAATCGATTACTCGATGTTTTGTGAACTCAGATTCACATGGCACTGCTGCCATTGGCGACCGAGGCGGCGACCGAGGCGGAGACCGAAGCGGAGACCGAGGCGGAGACCGAGGCGGCGACTGAACCCGTGCTTTGTCTTCGATGGATTCATTGTTAACTTCTTTCAGGTCTTCGTATGGCAATGGCGAGTCACCTTCACTGTTTGCTTCTGCCTCACCGTGGGTGAATCTTTGCCTGTTGACCATTCCCTCGAGCAGCGTGCTTCCCAAATCGTCCATTATAATTTATTAGTATGCGCAGATTTTCTTTCCGTGTACCAATGCCAAAAATCGTATCTATACGAAAGGTCCACTTTGAGGGGTGGGTATATGACCTATCAACCCCAGTTGGATCGTATGCTCACGAAAGTGGGGCTATGCTCAAGAACACTGATTCGGTCTATGTGAGGTGGAAAGGGTGCAACATGAAACGAGCATTTGATTTGTCTGAGGAGGCAGCTGCTGCGATAACCCTTGCCTTTCCTTCTCCTATACAGCTTGAGTTTGAAAAGGTAATGTTATTTTATATTTTTCTGGGCAATAAATATTTTTTTGGCAGGTGATGCAGCCGTTTATGCTCTTTGCAAAGAAGCGGTACGCGTATCAGTGCTGGACACAGTACGGAGAACCGGAACCAAAACTTCAGCAAAAGGGTACGCAGGTTATACGTAGGGACACTTGCAGATTTGCGCGAAACGCACTGCAAGATATACTGGAACTGATCATCAAAAAAGATGACCAAGAAGAAGCACTTAGGTATACTAGGCAAGTCGTTTCGGACCTTCTTTCAGGAAAAGTCGATATTGAAAATTTGGTTCTCACAAAATCACTTAAATCGAATTACCATAACGAGAACATTCCACATGTTCGTTTAGCCAAGAGAATGCAACTACGCAATGATGTGTTCAGGCCCAGTCCTGGGGACAGAATGCAGTATCTTCACGTTGACTGCATTGACAAAGCAATTGACCTTGAACACCCCACGTACGTGTCAGAGATGGGACTTCGCGTTGACTTCAAACACTACTTTGAGAAGCAGCTGAAGACACCTCTGGACATGATCTGGGGTCTTATAATGGAACCGGAGAAGGTATACCTCGATATAGTTAAGAAATCAGACTCAAATGTCAAAAAGTCGAAGGATGTTGAGGGATTTCTGAGGCTCTTTCATGTCCAGTAGCTGGGATGCAAGAACCAAGACATTGATGAGCATTGTGTTCTAACATTTATGTCGCAAGTAAAGAAAGTGTTAGTCGAGGAAAAAGAAATAATAATGTATTAATTGAATCAAGCTTTTGACCAGTACTCAAGATGAGTGCAAGATAACATTGATTTAAAGGTTTTTGAATAATCAAGACGAAGTCTGGAAATATTGTGCGGAACACCTGAGTTCCACCTGATAATGTGAGTGCTCTTGCATGTTGATGGGAAAGATGAATCTATGATGGTGATGTCTGCGTCTTCACCAGGAGGTAGTATTGAGAAATTTGCTTTGTGTAGCTCTACAAGAAGTTCCGTGTTTTTTACTGAGAGTGAGACAGTCTTTACATGTGGCAAGTGAGAGAGTATGAGAGTCGTTTTGAACACGAGATCCTTTTCGTAAGTGAAAAGTCGCCAAATATAGTGAGAGGCATGGCGAACGCAATCCATCCAAGACAATACCGTGCTTATCATTTACAGTTTATCAACATTTTATAATTGAGAGTTCTGCATCACTGAAATGCTGCTCACTGGCTTCAATAAAAGAGAACAAAAGCTGTGAATAGGCTCGAGGGCCTCTATACACATATTGCTGTGTTGCTGCAACATAGCAATCACACGGAAAGCATCTCCGCTTAGGATTCGACGTATCAACTCATAGCGGCATGCCTGCAATACGACTTGCATTTGGTAGAAGTCAGAGAGTAGGTAAACGTCGAAGATCAGCTCCGTAGTGTAATATCTTGATGTTATGGGATTATACAGGATGTGAATAAGTGCGCTTGCGCATTCGAAACTGGAGTCAATAACGAATTCCTCAATTGGAGAGTTCCATCTTGTGCTTGCCTTGATTACAGGGCTTTGATCTTTTAGAACATTCAAATTTGCCAATGTAACGTATTCCCTTTTTGTTGTCCGTACGGGCGTATCCAAACTACTGAATGCCTGCAAAGGACATGCAATTGAGCTCTTCACTTTGACAAATTTGTTTTGCAGACTGAACAAGCCCTGCATGTCATCAATGCCCTTTGATGCAATAGCAATGATCTCTTCATTTCTTAGGCATATGGAACTCAGTCGAATGTCTGAGGAAAACACTGTGTGAACTGAAAGGTCTGGAAGAACAACACGTATTCTGGACTCAACCGAAAGTGTGTTGTCGAGAACAAAAAGGGAGCCGTTGCTGTCACATGCGCAGCATGCAAGGTCTGAAAATGTCGCCTCGTCGCACTTCCCGTCCACAACCATGCTATGATGGTATGCCTGTCGTCCGACTAGGCTCATTTGAGGTATGTCATTGAGGTACAAAAGCTTTACACAGCTGTTTGGAAACCCCTGTACGACCGCGATTCGCCCATCAGGCATGAGACATGCAGATGTTACGTCCTTCAATGACAATCCGCTGACACTGACACTTGATACAGTCGAAGCCTCTTGGTTATGATTGACAAAAAAGACCTCTCCCTCGAACGTGAACATGTAAAAGCAGCTATCGCCAGTGCTGACCAAACTTGTGAAAAATGACGGAACCGTGCATACAAGCATGTCATTTTTGATGACCTTTGACAGATACTGCGTTGATTCGGAGACAGTGCAGACAACAAGAACGGTGTCTCCGCTGGTGAAGATTGCACGTATGTCTTGGAACTTCTTCCGAGTACCATTGAATTCGAGAACATCAAGAGTAACCTTTCCAGAATCACATTCTTCGCATACTTCTGTTGTGCAGCAGATGTCATTACCTATGACAACTGCATGTTGTATGTTGCGAGAGTCAATGCACTGCATTTGCATGTGCTGATTTCGAAGTCGGATAATTTATTTTAATTTTTCTACCCCCTTGTTCAAACACCTTACAAAAATTCGGGATTTTTTCACTTGTCTTTGGTGTAAACATCACCCCCAGCACAGTGCCTCACTGTGTACTGTGATCGCTTACTCCAGTCTGATCCTACAGCCTTACTGCTCATGATATATATGTCACCATGATTCAAGACAATCTCATGTGATCGTGATGCTGGCAAGCAGCGAAAGAACCATGCGAATTTTAGTCGCATGCTGCCGCCAAGTCGGACACCGATGACAATTTTACGTTCTGCATCACCATGCCAACCAATACCCTGCTTCATGTTATCTTTGTATAGGTTTCCTTCTGCGATCAGTTCAATTGGTTCATCAAAGCATTGCTGAATGAACAACTCATTGATGCGGTTTCTAAGATTCTCGAGAAGGGGGATTTGCGAATAAGCAATGACTGTGCCCTTGCCCTGCTCATAGCATGGCTGCTGCGAGTGTTGAGCAAATATTAAGTTTGACCGAGCATGCTTCCTGACAACCTTTCTGTGTCGTATGGAATAGACTCTCTTATCCCAGTCAAGATCAAGCAGTGTAGGCAAGAGTGATGCAGACTCGTCAATGAGCTTGTCCACTCCTCCTCTGATCACCAAAACGCATGCTTCCTCGCACCCTGTAGCATCGTCAAGAAGACTGCTTAAATCAATGAGTTCTGAGTCTTCAAAGCTTTGAGCTAGTCTCTGCACCTGAGTAGCGGACATCCCATGATTTATTTGCTTTCCCACCATCTGATTGCCGATGTGATTCTCGCCACATTCGCAAAAGGTAAGTGTAATGGTTGTCCTGCTGTCCATTTTCTAAGTTGTTTTGAGACACCTATCGGGATCAAAAAACAAGCGTATGGAGACACCTAATAGGAACAAAGCGTAATGTGTCAATGAAAGGTGTAAGACCAGCTGTTATTGATAGATTTTAAGCATTCTGGAAAAACAATAACAGGTGAATCAATATATCATTCGCTAGTGCAAGTGAAGCACTCGGCAGGTTCGCCTGTCACATGCTTTACAATGTCCATCAACTTCATGATCAAAGAGTCTGCATATAGTTCGATGCACCGGGTATTTGTATCGTATGCTTCGTTCTTCCCAGATAGTTCAATCTCGACCTCATTTCTGATTGATGCAGGATTCCCCTGATCGTAATCGCACCTCTTGACCTGCACCACCTTTGAAATGTCGAAATTTATGTAATTCTTGTGCACAAAAGATCTTCGCGAGACACTTCTCAGTACACTTGGTACACCCTCTGGTTTTTTGGTTAATCTTTCCTTGCTATGAGAAAGAGAGAATCGTATACCATCTCCACAGCCCTTGGAATGTAACGTATATTTGTGCTTGTGTATTAGCTGTTTTGATACAGCGCTTGTTGCACCTCGGGTGAACCTGCACTTGTCATGGATGTGATCTATGTACTGCAAGGATTCTGTGTTCGACCATGAGGTGTAATGTGAGTGCGGTGAAAACAACATTATTGTGCAAGAAGGCATTTTTGAGAAAAAGTTCGATTTGAAGACAGCGCTCTGGTCTTAAGAAATGTTATTATGCATTCCAGTTGTTCGTTGTCGATATTCTGTATTCGAAATTCGATCTCAGAGTCTTGCTGTCTATCTCTGAGTATATTAACAAGGTCAGTCCTCGTGGCCTGCATGAGATTTGTTTGTATGCGAAGGTTTCCTCATATTCAACTTTTTGCCGCTGTATCTGTTAAAAATGGAATACGAAATGATTGAAGAACAAACACCAGGGTGGGTCGAATCGGCCTACCTGAATGCAGAGGGCTCAATTAGTCATGATATGCGCGCCTCATTATTCATATCTTCGATTCATGAGTTCATTGAATGCACACGACAGAATGTATCTTTTTTGGATTTCGTCTTACACGGTCAGACAGAAGTGAACGAGATCGTCAATTTCTTTTCTTCGTGCACATCCGACTTTATAATAATCCCAACGGTCCTGAAGCCAATGAGCCGTGTATCCATAGGACACATGACTCTCATAATCGTGGACAAAAACAATCAACGCATTGTATACTACAACTCGACTGGATCGAGTCCCCTTCACGAATCCAGGCCGATCAAAAACATAGGGACTGATATTGGAGTACTGACACTGCTGTGCCGATTACAATCGCTTCTTTCATTCGAGATTCTTTACTCTCCACGACACGAACAGGCATTTTACTCAATATTCACATGTGGGCGGTTTTCAAAACAATTCATCGAGAGATACGTGCTGTTCCCGCACCTTTCGCTTTTGGTTCCAATCGGAATGTGATCAAATGTCAATATTCCCTGCTCTTATTTGCCACAATAAAACAATGCAAGCGATATTTATGTCGTGAACGAGACAATCAAGTCAATCCGACAACCAATAACATTGAAGAATCTTATTGATCAATGCAGCAAAATACAATAATATAAATTGTAATCTAAATATGTAAAAAATGAATTCTAAAGTAATAGACCATCTGCAGAGAGCAACAGATTTACTAAAGTTTGGTGGTAGTGATCTTTACACAAAAAATGCACAACAAGCACTTGGGTTTGGTAGTAACAGGGTCCAGTTTTTAGACGATGGTCGGTACACAGAACTCTCAATGCAACAATTCCACGATATGTTGCGTTCCGCCAGGGGTTCAACTGAGCATCCAGGACATGCGCCTGCATTTGTCCGAATGTGCTTGCAATATTTTCATGAAGCTTCTATAATATTGGCACGAAGTGATTCTTTGCATTCAGAAATGAATGTGATCCGTGCTTTCAAAGCAGCAATGATGATTTCTGGCATGGCAGATGAATGTCTTGACTTGCAGATGAATGACTTGACAAACACAACAGGTGCTTCAGCAAACACATTCCAGTACAACAGTATAACTTATGAGTATTCAATCCTTAGAACGAACCTGTTAAATTTTAAGAATTACAACAAGCATGACCGTGGACAAAGATATGATAAAAATACAATAAAGGAAATGATACTTGAAATGGAAGAAGAACTAATCAAGCTATTGCAAACCATCACCCCTGAAGAATTAAGACAAATCACAATAGAAGAACTAGGTCATTTGAAGACTAATTCTGAGATGATCTTTAGAAACTTGCGGAATTGTTCTAAAGCATACTGGAAAGCCACAGTAGCACGTCAAAGTGAGAGAGGCTCTGTTAGGCAGGTAAATCAGCAAATCACTGCTAACAAACGACAGAGAGGGGGCAATTGATTAACCCAACTATTGCAGTTGCGAATGCAGAGATGATGAGAGACCGATGTGCTGGATCAGTTTTGAGAGCAACGCTACAGGGTAAACATGTCGAAAGCTAACCATTGCTGGCCAAAATTTAAAATATTAATTAGAGGTAAATGCGAAACATCACCCATGCTCTGACAAAACTTGAATGCGTCACGGAGCATTCCAGTTTCCCAAGCCGACAAAACTTGAATGCGTCATGGAGCATTCCAGTTTCCCAAGCCGACAAAACTTGAATGCGTCATGGAGCATTCCAGTTTCCCAAGCCGACAAAACTTGAATGCGTCATGGCGCATTCCAGTTTCCCAAGCCGACAAAACTTGAATGCGTCATGGAGCATTCCAGTTTCCCAAGCCGACAAAACTTGAATGCGTCATGGAGCATTCCAGTTTCCCAAGCCGACAAAACTTAAATGCATAATGGCGCATTCCAGTTTCCCAAGCCGACAAAACTTAAATGCATAATGGCGCATTCCAGTTTCCCAAGCCGACAAAACTTAAATGCATAATGGCGCATTCCAGTTTCCCAAGCCGACAAAACTTAAATGCATAATGGCGCATTCCAGTTTCCCAAGCTGACTAGACATAATTCAATGCATTACAGGGTTACACATTGTCAAAACAAGCCCATTTTGTGCCATCGTATCGCCACTTACGAAAGATACTCGAAGAAAGATACTAACGGATGGCGAAATGGAAAGTCAGAGAGACGGACGGACGGATCGGCGGCCAGAAAGGCGGAGAGACGGACGGACGGATCGGCGGCCAGAAAGGCGGAGAGGCGGACGGACGGATCGGCGGCCAGAAAGGCGGAGAGGCGGACGGACGGATCGGCGGCCAGAAAGGCGGAGAGGCGGACGGACGGAGGAACGAAAAATGCGAGAGGGTCGACAACAAAAAGAAGATTCGCAAGTCGACCCTTACCTACCGTACACAGAACATTCTAAACAAGTATCACTATCATGTGATTACATTCAACGAGAAGGAGGGTCGTCATGAGAGGGGCAATATGAGCTCGATCTGGAAGGGATTCCGTGGCCACGATGTCCTCGCACGTAGGTACAGGGTGGACAAACCTCTGTCAGTGAAGATGATCCTCAACGATGATCATCGATGGACAATGATCAAAAGGCAGGCATCGCCGATGCAAATTGTCGACGACTACGTGGGAAACAGCTGCTCGGAGTATGTCTACGCAGACGAAGCCTCTTCTGACAGCGTGTCGGAGCAAGAAGACAAACGGGCAAGCTTGTACTTCTCGTCTATTGATAATTAGGCGCACTACACTGATGAATCGGCGGGCGTCACTGCTTCGAGAAGAGATTATGTTGGCAGCTGTGACTAATCAAATTTGTGTGGTAAATAATAAATGTCTTCATTTGAATGCCCCGTTTCACTGGAAGAACTCACTGACCCAGTAGTTGCACAGGACGGGCAGGTTTATAACAAAAGCGCTATTTGCACATGGTTTCATCGGAGCAAGGAATCACCAATTACAAGGGAGGTCATACCATCCAAGATTATGAGATCAAGCTTTGTGAGCAGCGTAGTAGATGAGAGACATGCGGAGGTGAACGGACGCAATGAAGTCAATCATGAACTCAACAAATTAGAAAAACAGATAGAAAGGCTGCAGGCAGTCGCTATGAGTGTTGAGGTGGCCCAATCTGTAGCGGAACACCTTACAGTCCCGACAGAACTGTCAATATCCTGCGATGGCAGTGAAATAAAGCTAAAGGTTGCGGCATGTTATTATCTCATAGAAAATCATAGAGTCGACTTGAAATGGCAGGTGACAGATTGCATTCTGTACGATGTGTCCGGGATTTCATTTAAGGGGCCACAGATACCACATGACCTTCGATCTATGCAGGGGTGGGCAGTGGATGCAATGGCCCTTGTTTGTTCGCTGAGGATTCTTAATATGGGAGAGCTGAAATCGCGAGTGCTGCGTGTCGCAAGGGAATTAAGTAAGAACGCTGATTACAACATGCGCTTTTGTGAAGAGAGGATAGCTTTACTGGAGCTATGCAAACGTACAACAACAAACCTGCATGATAGTTGTGATTTGCTTCAGAATGTAAATGATGTTTGCAGTGCTTCCAAAGTTCTGAGCATGGCAATAATTGCACCAGTGCAACTGAAACCGTTGAGATTGTGTGGTATTCTCCAATCGCCGCCTATGGAGACCTTCAGCAAGGTATAGTATTTTTTCTATTTGTGTAGGAAAATGACAATTGTATATATTCACCCAGATTGTAAGCATTGCAAGGTCTTGACAAAGTGGATGCTAGAAAACATCCCACAGAAATACCAAGCAAGCATCACCTTGCAGCAGGCGAGTATAGGTGTTACGGAAGCTGTCCCTTCAATAGAAAATGTCTATGGTGTCAGCAAGTGCATTGAACTTTTGAATCTCAGGTTCGGAAACGAGAAGCAAGAAAACGATCCCGTCAGTAAGTTTACAAGCAAAAAAGAAACCAGCAAGAGTGTTGAGGATAGCTTTAACGAACTGCTTACAAGCAGAAAACCTATCAATGATAAGGGTGAACCTTCAAAGAACACACTCGAACCACCTGCACGCACTGTTCCCACGATTTGATCATGAAGTAAAAAGCGAATCACGCCTGTTATGGCATAAATAATGGCGTTAGGAGGTCTAATCTCCTTACTACGCTCAATGCAAGGTCACAAAATGCACTTCTTTGACATTATTCAATGGTCGTACCGGCCTTTTGTGCTTTCCTGGAAGATAATGATATATGACCAGATTTTCAAGCTGCGAAAGGAACTCTTCACTAGTCTGCTTGTTCAGGCCTTTGTAAAGGCCGCCTGATATATGAGGAACCACCACATACTCGCACTTGTTATTATCTGCAGCGACAAGAGACGCATATACTGCCATCATCTGACTCTCAAAAAAATGATCACTAGATCTACTGTTACTACATTTAGAGTTGTAGGTTCTGCGCATCGAAGAACTTTTTGTGCTTGTTCCTGGTAGTTTTGCGTTAGGCCCTGCACAAAAGATTAGGTTTGCAATATACTTCTCGTCGGTCATTACATTTTCGTCTTGGTTTGACACTATTGCATCCTTAACATACCATGCATCACCATACTCGTGCGGTAATGCTTTTGTGTAATCAACACCTTGAATAGTGCTTGTGTCCTTCCCTTCGGGGTCTCTGAGTCCCCATGCAAACGAAATCCGTGCGAATTGCGCGTTGGCATCAACGTCACTGCCGCTAGTTAATAGCCAATTTGATACAACTGCTTCATCTTGTGTTCGGTAAGTGGTTTTTAAGGAACGTTTGGAAAAGCCGCCATCGGTATTTCGTATGTTACCACCTGGGCGTCCACTGTTTCCCGCCACTACAATACCAATTTTCCTGTCCCGATCTTCCTTCCACAATTCATACCCGACGGCCGTTGAGCCTCCTGTGTTGGGAGAATGTACAACTAAAATACTATCATATACTTTTGCTTGTACATGTTCTGCTGGTGGGTATTTCAAAGCTGAGGGAACAGACAAAGTGGACGACCCTGGCGACACTGAGGTCACTTCCCCATCCAACTTGTCACGTTTTTGTCTTTTTGGACTGTCCTTTACAAGATCACAAGCTTCTTTATAAGTTTTATTCGTTGCCATATTGTCCATCACCTCAGCGAATCTACCAAGTACATCGCTGAAGTTTTGTAACTTTACAGTTCTCAATGTCTCAGCACCAAAATTAAGTGCCGCATCCTCTCGGTCCATACGCTGTTTGTGTCGTGAACTCATTTGGTCTTTTGTTTTAATTAGTAAGTAAAATAGATTCTTGCTGATTGCCAATCATGCTGCGAACATTCTCAACACAGTAGCACTGTTCCACAATTTGATCATGAAGTAAAGAGCGAATTGCCCTTCGGTTCATTCTTCAACCTATCGAGTTCTCCCTGTCGGAACCAAAACGAATCGGTATGGTATATCCATGCATGATCTGCATCCCAAAGCTGTTTGCATATTTCCTCGAACACCTTTGCCTTATCAGGGTTTGCTGGGAATATTCCGTGCTGCAGCTCAAATGTTCGGCACAATGCCTCATCATACCTTCTCTTATACTCATCATTGCAAATATCAGAGAATTCTTTCGTGAATGCCCCTAGCAAATCCACACTAATGCTTCTGGGAATTTTGTGTTCAGATAGATGTACTTCAAACATTTCATTTATGGTCTGAAGTATCTCTGCTTTATCCTTACCTGAAGCAAGCAATGTGTATAAGGTTTCTTTCAATTCTCTTACTTGTTCTGCATAATGCATGAGAGCATCCACATCTCTTTCGAAGGCAATCTCTGCCAGTCTCTTGATCTTCTGGATGCGCTCCGACGCATATTTTAGTGCAGTTGGTGAATGCATTAGTGCTTCCAATACAACATCTTCATTATCCATTATATCTGCGTTGTTTTGCTTCCATGCCTTTTCCAGTCTTAGAGATGACAACATACGTTTTTTCTTTAAACGATTACTTTCTTTTAAGAATTGCTTGTCTGTTCTAGCCGTCAATTGCAATTGTTTGTTATTCAATTGTTTTAAGCTTAATTCACGGGCATCATCTGGTAGGCCCTTCCAATTGAACGTTTCATTCACACCAAATGCCAGATCTTTTTGCAGCAGTTCATGAGCCCGTTCGACGTGAGCTCGGGCCTTATGTTGAATTCTCATTTATTCAATGTATTTCATAAAATTGAATTCACAAATCAAGTCTGTTCCGTTTCATCTCTCACCATTATTCGGGATAGGCCGCTGCATACCTCTGGAAGGCATATGTTCTCGGTGTTTGAGAATGAAGACATGAAGTTATCGACAACGCACTGCTCTATCAGTGGCGATTCCTCCGTGACACTGTCCATGGTGTGCCTCACTTTTGTCAGGAGGTCGTCTGATTTTTTTCGGCGCGACCTGTCAAGAGCCATTTCCACAGTTACGAGGCGATTCAATTTTCCATATGCATTTGCCGAACGTTTGTGTGCAAAGGATCTCTCTGAGAATTTGAGGTGTTTATTTATTGCAACCAGCATGCCTGCTGACAGTGCGAGGCCTGCAGCAATGTAGCGCATCGTATCAGATTCAGGCTCAGCAATGGACGAAATAGCAGCAGAAGCAGTAGAGCACAGGAGTGAAGGGACCATCATGTACCTGTCAAAGTGAACCAATCTTACGCTTGACCTTAGGTGTAGCAGGCGTAGCACTGATGCGCGTTCTCCAAAATTAGCTGCGACACGTTCGTCGAACCCATTCCACATTTTTGTGAAATATATGTCAAAAAAAGTAAAGAATATTATGAGTACAAAATAAAATCGTCTTGTATAGTTAAATGTCTGAAAGGCTAGGAAAGGGTACATATGGACAGGTGATCAAGACGCCTGACTCAAGGGCAATGAAAAGATTTTATGATGATTCCCATGAGTCTGCCTTTCGTGAAATAACGATGTTAGAATTTGCCAAGCATGATTGTGTGATGCCTGTACTGGAAACGAACATAGAACCTGGAAATATGTCCATCGTAATGCCAATCGCAATTGCTTCCTTGAGCGACCTCATGAATTCCAGATATGAGTATGGAGAGGATTTTGTCAATGTTGTCATTCGAGATACTAGTAGCGCTGTTGCGCATATCCATGCATTAGGAATCATACACAGGGACATAAAACCGGCGAATATTCTCATCACTGACGCAAACAAGGTAGTTCTTTCAGATTTTGGCCTTGCAAAGTTCGAAGGTGAAAGCACTTGCCACACTCCTAGATGTGGCACACCTCACTACTCAGCACCTGAGATGAAGAAGTGCAGCTACAATCAGTCTTCGGACCTGTATTCATTGGGTGTGACTGTGTTCGAAACTATAGCAAACAATGATGCCGATGTTTGTGACTCTGGAATGATGAGATTGCTTCATGATCACAATGTGGGATGGGCAAAGATAGTCAAGGATCTTGCGAACCTGGACCCATGCAAGAGAAAAGCTCCAGATACGAAAATTGTAACAAATGTGTGCGCATACCCATCGGAGATTCAGTCTGAACCACCGGCCGGAATCGAGAATATAATTGAATGTTTGGACATATCCTCAAGATATTACGACTCTTTGACGAGTCTAGTGACAAAATGGATGGCCATTCTTCCACCAGGTCATCTACTTGAAACTGTAGTATGCGCGGCGGCATGTGTATCGGGGCACAGCACATATGAATTGAATCCATGCATAAGGGTTTTTGAGCGCCATGTCCTAGATGCAATTAAAGATATCAGGGCAATAGATCCACTCAAGCTATATGGGTGCAATGTGACCAACGGTGCATATGTGCCAAGAAAGTCGGGTGAATGCGAATTTAATTGCGATGAATCGTCTGATTCTTCTTCTTCTGATGAAAGCACTTCGAAATTATCAGGCTCATCTCACAGCTCTAGTTCTTCTGAAACCTCTTCATCCGAGGATTCAGACTGCAGCAGCGAATGGTCGTCGCCTTTGGTTGATTGGGCGTCGATACTTGCAATTGCTAAGCCGGATCTCTTATCACTGCGATCTTCTCTAAAGGCAATGCAAGCACAGCGCAATCAGTGCAAAGAGCAAGTGCGGAGCTGATGGTGAGTTGCTTTGAAGACACAGGCTTTGCGCACTTGTCACATTCATCGTCAGTGTTCATGTGTTGGAAAGCAGCGTGTGATCTTTTATAAATAGTCCCGTTTCGACCATACGCGTCCGCTCTTGTTGCAATGCTTGCATACGTACTTGTATTTACCGTGTTTACACACACCTGTTGAGCGACCAATTGGTTCACTGACAAATGCAAAGGTCTGGTCTTTTTTAAGCTTTACATAGACAGGTGCTATAGTGCATGGGACAGAATCATTTTTACACTGCGACCTCGCGTTGTTTCCAAAGTCAAGTCGAAACAATTTATCGCAAATTACCGCTTTATTATTTCTTGGTTTCATGTGACCTATTGCAACCCTGGTGTCTTTCATGTCTAGGCATCGTACACTACCTGCCATTTCTGTATTGTTAGTAATTGACACAATATCTGGACACCATTTCTTTTTGACGATGCAATCTTGAGCTTGCATGTTCATGGAATGGCACCACTCTTTGAGTTCACTGCGTCCCTTTAACAGGCGGGGGTGCATTCCACCGTGCATTGACAATATGTTGTATTCGATGGAGTAAATACACACTCGTACTTTCAAAAAGTCTCTGAAAAAAAGAGGATATGGAGGGTATTTCTTGTTCTCAACTATATCGCGGCACACTCTTGATTTTTCACTGTCTTCTAGATTGTTGCACAATGTGAAGAAAAGTGTCCTTGGGTCGTACTCGTCAGGACTTCCTGGAAGAGGAAAGTCTACTATTGTTTTTGAATTGTATAGCTTCCGCATGTATGATCGACATTTTTCAGAACATTTGCTTCTGAATCCAATTAAATTTTCGTAGTCGTGATTGCCTAGTACGTATTGTATAGGGTCTGACAACGATGGGTGGGTGTCGTTGAGATATGAGATGTAGACCAATATCAAAAGTTCCTCATTTTTCAGCTCTCCATGGCCACCTGTTCTTCCGTCCAGGGCGACCCTGTTCGTCAGGTCACCTAGGATCATGACACGCGAGTTCGCGCCTCTCTTCCATTTTATGTATGATCCATCACGTGAATATTTCAAAAGTCCACTTCTAAACAGAGGCTGAAAGAGACCCTCTAACGTGCCATGCAAGTCTGAAAACAGAATTAGGCTATCCGAAGTTGTGTTGTGACTTTGAGGTTTGCTGGACTGTTTCCTGCTGTTTTTCATCCGGCGGCGACCGAAATCGTAAATACTTTCCGACTGTTTCATTTGATAATTAATGACAAAATTAGGATCGAATGATTGTTCCGAACTTGTCACGATTGCAAAGAATCCTATTGTGCACAAACTTTGGTAGCCTCTTGTAGCGTGATGCAGTGACCTTACAAAGACTTGCAGGAATTCTTTTTGAATGAATTATAAAGGCAAGCATCCTCTGGCAACTTTTCTGAAACACCCTCCATTCAGCCGACAAATAAAAAGACGGAAGTGGAATCTGGTGCATTGCTTTGCATGTAGCGCGAAGCATTCTCACGGTGCATGGACAAAAATTGGCATTCATCCAGACGTCGTGTGGGATGTCAATAATGCAGGTCATTTTATGTAAAGGCGTAGAAAATGTCGGTAGTTATTTTTTTATTTCACATCATGAATAAAAAAGATGAGTGACGATTACCAATACCAAAACCTTGAGCAACCAAAACAACCGAAAGCAACCAGTACCTTTAAGGAACACAAGTGGGCATGGTCCTTATTCGTGTTTTTGGTGCTTGCTGCTCTAACAGCAGGAGGTCTCTGCTTGTATTTCTTTGTGATCAAAGACGATGGTAAGACTGCCGTCACGGTCACGGGGAAACCAATCGAACCAGCAATCACTCCGCCAGTCGAAACCCCAGCATTTGGTTTTGGGAATACTGGCTATCGGAATACTGGTTTTGGGAATACTGGTTCTCGGAATACTGGATTCGGAGACGAGGATGAATCAGAGGTACAGAAGCTTCTTCCCGGTGGTTCATTCCCAGGAAGCATAAGCATTGGCAACCCAACAGATGCGCTGAAGCAGCATCTCAGCAAGCCCCGTATGGGTGTCGTGCTGTCAAACAGTGCAACGAATCTTCACAGTATCAGAGGTGATCCAGAAATAGATACTTCTACTATGGAGAAATCGTGGGGAATCATGCAAAGCGCAAAAAAGATGGACCAACAGTATGGCCGTGATCGCCACGTCGTGCGTTCTGGCTTTGAGATGAAGACCCAATGGAAGTCTCCGTACGATGGACACTACCCAAAGATAGGTGAGAAATAGTTGCTCAGTATATGATATAAATTTGACGATAATCACAAACAAACTAGATTTGTGAAAATTGACTCAAATATCTTGTCCTGCTTTGTGGAACACCTGCAAGACATCTTGTCCTTGTTATTGCACCAAACCCAGAGAAATCATCTGGCACTTGTATTATCGTTGAACCACCCAGAACCTTAATCTGATTCCGTAAGCGCACTCGATTTAGGGGTGGCCAATTGTTATTGATTACATCAGCGATGAACATGCACCTAGATGCATCGCCCTTACAATTCATTACCATTTTTGCAGCCACTGTGTACTCCTTTACGTGTCTGAGGATAAGTGATGCAAACCTTTCTGATATAAGTTGTGCATATACAATGAAGAACTCATAGTCAAATGATATGCCTGATTTCAGCGCTGCATAAGCGATCTTTGAAGGCGATTGTAAAAGGATTTGTGCTCTTTTTCTCAAATCCGATTCCTTGTTGAAGGCATTGATGAGTAGTTGTTTGCTGTCAGCATATTTGTTCAAATCACTAGTGAATGTCAGCATCAACGAATCATACTGTGCTCTAGTCCATACTGTTTTATACAAATCCATACAGAAAAATGCGGTGGCAAAATCTTGTTTGGTCATTTCTGTCACAAGTTCGGTGATACCAATCCATGTTATAATTCTATCACAAAGATTTGTCATTTGGCCGTCTGCTGGTAGAGCTATATCTGAAAATTCCACACCCACATCCAGTGTCTGAAGATCTTGTAACCTCTTTATAGTGGGTAGCGGCCAAGTTAACTGCATTTCACGAATCAAAAATGCACGTTGTTCAGATGTCATTTTTCTGATTATTTTTGCAATGACCTCATAATCACGGAATCTGTTTATGAGAACTAGCATAAATGATGCCCATTCTTTACCTACAAGTTCTTCGATTGTATTATAGAATTCCGTAAATTTACTTTGTGTAAAGAGCTCACTGCCGATATACGAACGTAGTTTTGTGATTGCAGAATGTGCCACTGGCATATCCGCGTGCATTATCATTTTGGCCCGTTTGATATCATCTCTTTCATCATTTATGATCGAAAGCAATTTTTCTGTGTCCTCTCTGTACTTATCCTTATTGCACTCTTGCTCGAATGCTCTCTGTAATTCATCTGCCTGTGTCGAATCTCTTAATGCCTTGTGCAGAAGTTTAAAAAATGAACCTCTTTCATAATTGTATTTTATCATTGCTTCCAAAGCTTCGGAAATTGTGGTCATACCAGTTGACCTTACAATTTGATCGTACACAAATTCCTCATCTGACATTATGTTTCCGACAGGTTCGATCCGTGGAAGGAGATTTTGCGGGGAGTCTTTATACTTCAAATAGATTTTAAAGCACAAGGCAAATACAAGAATGCCAAAAACACTTACACTAGCAAGAATTGCAAGTCTCGCCTCCGTAGACATATTTTATTTTTGATCGTAACATTTTCTGAAACGCTACTAGATAAACATGTCCAGAGCTAATCTATAATTGTGTTTGTTTGCTTTGGTGTAGGCTGAAGGGTACACAGTGCCTCTGATCATTGTCTGAAGGGTACACACTGCCTCTGATCATTGTCTGAAGGGTACACACTGCCTCTGATCATTGTCTGCGAGTGTACCTACGCCGCATTTATAGATGTTATCGCCACGTTTCCTTACTGCCATGTAAATCAACACGCCGAACCCAATCGAAAAAGATACCATCAACCAAATATGAAGAAAGACAGAGAACCTGGGCCCTGGATGTTGCAATTGCATTATTTATAAACAAATCTTTTATTTTAAAAAATGAATAGAGCATGCAAAATCCGTGCACACATCGAAAGAGCAATATATATTACAGAAGTATCAGATGAGAATGGAGATTTCGAACTAGAAACAAACGCACCGTGTGGCTTTGGAAAGGCGACAATCAAGAATGATCATGTCATTGGGAATTGCTCTGAAACAAACACCAAGAATTGTCTGTTTGAGCTAGATGTGAATGTTCCCAACATCAAGGACAACAAGTTCAATGCATGTTCAGATACCTCTTTTAAATACCTCAGCGGGGTCTGTTGGATTACTGCTACCTTGGATATTATTTCTAGAACATCTTTCATCAGGAATGTCAAACCTGAGATACAAAGCTGGATATTAGATGCCCAGAGAGCTCCTCGCGCTGTTCGAGGTTCTCAAACAAGCCTGGCAATACGCACTATGCCAGAAAGCGTCCGTGATTTCCTGCGAAACATAGATAACACACAGGGTAGGAAATATTTCAAAACATTGCGCAAAAGGACATTCTTCATAGGAAAAGGTGGCCATGCAGATGACCTTTTGATTCACATACTCAAGGTAAGTGGAATACCATTTGAACTGTATGAATTCGACTCCTTCGATAAAAATGATAATGATTACGATTTGAGGGGGCGCGGAGCAGACAAAATGTTCGGTGTGAACATGCAGTATGTAATTTTCAGTTTTCAGAATAAAATACCGACGACTGTGAGGGATGCAATGCTGTGGGTGACCAAGAACAGCACTCACAGAATCAAAAATAGTAGACCAAAGATAATGATGAGAATAATTGGTGGCCTGCTCACTATGTCGAATCATGTGATGTGTTTTACAGTTTGCACACAGAAGCAGGGGGATTTCATTAGATTGTGCCATGATGGGGAGGGTCTTCTTTTGCAGGATGTTGCTTCGTGGGAATTGGACAAACGCTTTCAATCTATGCAGTATGTTGTAGAGTTTATGAAGAAGTGATTTTTTTGATTTTACATGATTAAAATGTACACAACATATAAATCACAAAACTCTTTTGGAAGGCAAGAACAGTACCAGCCAGTCATGCAGTACCCACAACACATGCCAGATGCGCAGTACCAACCACATATGCAGCACCCGCACGGCATGCAGTACACGCACGGCATGCAGTACCCGCACGGCATGCAGTACCCGCACGGCATGCAGTACCCGTACCCGCCTAACTTCCAAGTCCAAAACAGTGGATGGAGTCACCTTCTAGATATGAATCCTATTGATGGCAATTCGCCAGAATATCAACAGATTACTAAAAAGCCCTTTTTTGTAGAAAAAGGGGGAAACAAACCCGAGACTGTCAGCAGCGTTACCGAATCTATAAGTGCTGCGCCTCAGCAAGATACCAAGCTCAAAATAATACTCGAACACCATTTAAGCCAAGTAAAAGAAGCACTGAGTGCCATCAAAGGAATGCTTGCAACACATCAAAAACAAAGAAATGGACTAAGCGGTGTAGTTGGCGTCGCACAATGATGTATATTTCAAATCACTGTGTTCAAGACCTGACGTGTCTTTTCATTATACTTTATTGAATTTCTTCAATCTAAAACAATTTGTATTACAAAGCAAAGATTCTTGTATTTGGTGGATGTTCAGTTCATGCTTGAAGATCGCAATCACACCTGTTGCTGTGATTTCTTGATGTAATCTGGATATTTTGGGTGATTTTCGATTCCGACTTTTCTATACTCCTGTATCTTTTTACTACCGAGCTAGGTGTATATTGAAGGCATACTTATTTTTCAATGAAGTTGCAAGAAGTTTCTGTAATTCTCATCAATGCAAAAAAGCAGCGCTCTGAAAGTCCTGTAAAACTGGAATGTTTGTTGACAGCCAGTGCGGATCCTTTTCAATTCTTACGATGTTCATGTAAAATGGATCTGGTTTCCATTCCACAAAGTCTGCCCATTGTAGATCGCATATCAGCAGGTTAAGTTGGACCTGGGCGACATAGTGAAGAGGAATCTTCTGCTCTACTATCTTTCTTGTGTATGGCACCTTAAATTCGAGCATCAGTGGCTCCTTTTCATCATCCCACCTGTATTCGGCTATGCCATCTGGACTCCCAGCGATCATTGAGAATTCTGACTGAGGAGGGTGTATGTCATTGTAGCGTATGAGTCCAACCTCGTGCTGCACCTTTCCAGTCGATGCACAGTAGTAACTGATAGCAGTCTCTTCATGCTGAATGCCGTAGGCTGTTGCCATGTTTGCCCTGAAAGGTGGCGAAATTCCAAATTTCTTGAATAATACGGAGTCCGGCTTCTCATATGGACATTGTCCGAGTACAGAAGCAGCTTCTGAACTTGTTATGTGATTGAGACGAGCCTCGAACCATGGTTCTGTCCTCTGTTCTATTACAGGTATGCTGAGCAATTTTTTGAGAGCAGGGTGCATAATTGCAATGAGCGCATGCAAGTTTGTCTCACATACAATGCTTTTTATGAACGAGGGGAGGTATCTGGAAAGACACAGCAGTGCCTCTTCTATGATAAAATTATCTGGGCTTCTGTCAGACCTGAATCTTCATATAGCATTTGGAAGCATTGTGAAGAAAAAGGAATTCGAAACATTTGATGTATATTATCAATTGAGCCCTGAACACAGAAAATGCTTAAGAGAGCTGTACAACCAGTTCTTGGGCGGAAAGGTCAAGTACGAAGATTTCTTCGACATTGTGGAGTCTTTTGGCATCGTTCCAGAAGTGAAAAATGGAGTGAATGTAGACTTTGCGTCTGATGAAACCGTGATTGACGATACTAACGTGATGAAACCAGTGCCGAGTTGTGAGTATGTTTGCAGGACTTGTTTTATGCCCTGGAAGGTAATGAGTGTCATTGCCACACCAGTATCATGGATAGTATTAGTCGTAAAAGACAGAGGCAACGATATCATTATGTTTCTCAAGAGAACCATCAGTATTGATCTAAGCGATTGTATTCGGCTTGAAAATGTCGCATTGATACCAGAGTCGATGAGTTCTAATGGATATGTGCCCTCACTAGAGAACAATATCAAGTCATGTATTTCTTGTGCTGAACATTATAATCATGCACCGTTATGGGTGTTCAAGATTGCCAGGTTAACAATCAAGGCATTCATGAATCTTCCCTATGAAACGATATACATAAAGATAGATGAACCATCGTCGCAGAACACGCGTACGGTCGTCAACAGATATCGCGCGACTCAGGTTAGCAATTTCGATCCAGAGAAGAACTGGTTTTCGAGCAACTTTACGCGTTGCATAAACGAATGGGCTATATCCAAAGGAAAGCAGCCAATAATCCATATCAGTTCAAACACGAAGAACTATGCGCTGAAAAAATACATTTGTTTTGGGTCAATGATGCGGGACTTTATGTGCTCAATCAATATTTTGTCAAAAGAATAATAAATGCTAGCTTTCGGTCAACCCAAAGAATGTTGGATTCACAGGAAAATTATTAAGACAAATGATGGCGAGTATGACAAAAAGGCCAGTATGAGGACAAGGAAGCGCCACTGTATATATTGTTGTAACGAGATACTGATCAATTATCAGCCCCATGATAATGAACATGAACTTAATGAAGATTGGGAAACACATGAGAATTGTTCTTGCAGAACAATAGATATCCCTCCGCAGGGCACCTGGTATCAGACATATTTTGGGTCTACACTTCGCAAAAAGTTAAACCTTTTGAATCTTGCTGGTAATAAAAACATCTGTTTTACCAGTGACGGGCATTTTCAAAAATACGACGACATTGAAAGGGTTATTCTCTTTTTTGAGAAAAAGCTCGCGTCCCTTCTACGATGGGTGGAAACGGAAAATGAGTACTTTGTTCACCCTGAATCATCAGATTTTCGTGATGAAAGCAAACAAAAACGACACAAAGACAGAATTCCAGAGGAAGATGGCAATGACTATTGTAATATAAAGGACCAAGATGAAAGTGAAGTTTTATTAAAACCTGCGCGCACAGACGATGATGACGATGATGACGATGATCCTAATGAAGACAAAAGATCAGATAGACAAAAGATCTTAGATCATCACAATATACAACAAGGTGAACATGAAGACATAATTCGAGACATCATCGCAATAGAATGTATCTTCATGATCGCGAATGAAAGTTTCCGTGAAGGTAATCCGTGGGTAGTCACGTACCCAGTGTGGAAAAACGATAATGTCAGATTTATTGCTTGGCCTAGGTCAATGTGCCCTGTTCATATCAATTTCAAGCCTCATCATGAGAAAAACGCGGAACTTGAAAGGGACGGAAAGAAGCACATGTATATGTTGAGAAGATTAGACGAAAACAAGTCGGGATGTAAATGCGCTTTTATAGACCAGCGGCAAGCAGCAGCTGCTGCTGTTGCACAGCAGCACCCCCAGCAGGCGCAGCAGCACCAGGCGCAGCAGCACCAGGCGCAGCAGCACCCCCAGCAGGCCCAGCAGCAGCAGCACCAGGCACAGCACCAGCAGCACCAGCAGCAGCACCAGCAGCACCAGCAGCAGCAGCACCAGGCGCAGCAGCAGCAGCAGCAGCACCAGCAGCACCAGCAGCACCAGGCGCAGCAGCACCAGCAGCACCAGCAGCAGCAGCAGCAGCACCAGCAGCAGCACCAGCAGCAGCAGCACCAGCAGCAGCAGCACCAGCAGCAGCAGCACCAGCAGCAGGCGCAGCAGCACCAGCAGCACCAGGCACAGCAGCAGCAGCACCAGCAGAACCAGGCGCAGCAGAACCAGGCACAGCAGCACCAGCACCAGGCGCAGCAAGGTTACGTTGCTGATCAAGTGGAACAAATTGCAGGGGGATTGAATGATCTTGGAGTTATCCCCAACCGGCCACAGCAGCAGGCACAGCAGCAGCAGCGAGCGCCACGTAGTCAGCAGCAGCAGCGAGCGCCACGTAGTCAGCAGCAGCAGCGAGCGCCACGTAGTCAGCAGCAGCAGGAAGTGATGCAACGTCGTATCGAAGATGAGAATAGAATTGAGATATTCAAACAAACAATCGATTCAAGCATGCGACGTTTGCAAAGTCAAACACAAATGGAAATCAATAGTATGATAGTGCTTGCTCACATGCATCGCCCTCCACCTGCACACGTGGTGACTCGTGCCTACCCACAGTTTTTCGAGATTTCTTCAATTGCATTGAGGCATCTTGAGACAAGACGAATCGATGCTTACGACGTGTATAATGAGAATATTTCATGGACAGTGAATGATGCAAAAGTTTCAACACATGATAGTGTTGACTACGGAAGATTGGTCAGAATGAAAGAAATTATGGATATATCATCGAAAGAATTATTTGTGATGAAAATTACTTGCTGTTTACTTGTTAAGAAGATCTCAAATAATAAGACTTATTATGAGGTGTACACGCTCCGACAGAATAAAACTCAAAATGATGCACGTTACAAATATATCAGTGAAGAGGAGAATGCATTGATGGAAGAAACGAGTCATATTCGCAACACAGTATATAAGAATGCTTATGACGTATTGAAAGATGCAAAAGACACGAACACAAGCAGGATATTAGAACAATTATTTGAATTTGTTGTTGGTAAGATAAAAGAAATGTCTCTTGTTGATATTGCTTGTTTTTCTCCACTGACAAGTTGGTGCATGAATGAACATGATTTGAATATGGCCAATGACACAGGCCATATTAAAGCATTGCTTCTTGAGCCTCATCATCTTCATCAAGTAGTGTATGGCGATACACAAGATCAAGAAGTGTTTCAAAAAGTCATAAAGTGGCTCAGTATTATGGTCACAGCTGCACAATTTCATCAAGTACATCAGGGTGGGATTAAACAACTGATCAACAAATACATGCATAAAAATCCAAACGAGATCACTGAACGTGAACATGTATATACAAATCAAAACGAATTCAATGACCATAAACAACTTGTATTGATACTATTTCAACAATTGTATGATACCATCAGGTATGACTTGCCATTTGCAGAAAACATTGGTGACATTAACGGTCACTTCAACTCAATGTATTCGCTCCTGGTACAGGCACCTCAATTTGGAAACGCTTGGAGAATATAATTTGTATCAGATGTAAATGCAAAAGCGACGAGGTACAAAAATCTGAGTACACGGTCGATTGCGCCTGCTTGACATCCCTGCAAAATAATTTGCCCATGGAAATGTTTTATCATCCACTGTTTCGCAAGTGTCACTTCCAAATATATCAGTGTCACCTGTATCAAAGTCTGAGTCAACATCTCTGTCGACATCTGTGTGAACGTCGATGCCCGTGTCTGTGACAGTTTCAGAATATTCGCTGTCATACTGTGATGCAGGCATTCCTGTCGATCGTTTTTGAGGAACGTAATCAAGTTTTGGGAACATGTTTTGGCCTTTCTTTGACATTTTTAATCTTCACGACAAAACAAATGGTGATATACTTCAAAGATTTATATGATATGTTTGGAGATGAAATAAAAACCCCTCCGTATCAAGATGAAGAAGGACTGAAAGCACAGCACAATGTTGTTTACCAATGGGCAAAGAAGTCACAATACAAAGAAAAGATTAAGAGTATACTATTATTAAAAAAAGATGATTTTGACTTGGCGAAAAAAGAGGTTTGCGATGATCTGGTTAAACAATGGAATCTTAATAAGCCTTCGTGGTTAGAATATTTTGATGGAGAACTGAAGATGCACAGGAAAGAGCATTGGAAGGACCCACTCGAAGAAGCAGTCATATATATGCATTGTCATGCTGGACCTGCTGATGCAGGTGAAATACCTGTCAAACTGATTGAAATCAGAGATTTGATGACAACTGACACTCATGATTCAATGCAAAAATCATTAATACATATAAAAAATCAAAACAATGAACATGGCATCAATGCAGATGGTTTTGGGGAAAAACTGCTCCACTACTGTGTGTTTCTGAAGGACAAAGGTAAAGGTGACACCCATGTCGCATCCCTTCTGGCCAGACTTCCGCGTTCAGACCATCCGGAAGAAATCAAAAGAATAAACATCATGGCTAGCACTTGCTATGAAGTGGACATTCCACTGAGCGAACTGCTTAGTTGTTTGGGAAAGACACGTATTGCAGAAAGGGCCGAGAAAAATCTAAAAATTTACAATGCAACTAGATCAATTGAATCAGAGGAGACAAAGCACGATTGGGATTTTCCAGAGGAGTGTAATAGGATAGACACGGTCGAAAGAAAGGAAATCACACTAAATGAAACAGTGCATGAGAAAGGCTTCGAGAATTACCGCTTTTTGTTTACACCTCATGGCGATTGGAAGTATGATATACAAGGTCAACATCTTAAAGGGGCAAAGGGATCGCCTGAATTTGGCTATGATGTAAAGATTGATCCTTGTTATGGTAAGAAAATTGCAGATGGCATTTACACAGCAACGAGCCCAAGAATGGAGTATGACCAACCATGCATTATGCTCAAGAATGAAACTAATAATCAGAGGTACATTGTTTTGAACCCTTTGATTGACAGACTTGATGTTACAGTAAAAGTACTAATAGGGTCAAGTGGTGGAGATGTTTATTTCTTTGGTGCCATCGAAAGAGATAGTTTAGCGCTATTTTGTGGCACAACTGTCAGATTTGATACCACAGATCCTACAAATAATAGTCACCCATTCAAACTATCCAGCACCAATGCTGATATTAGTACTGGATCAGAATATACTGAAGGTGTAGAATATTATATCAATGGTGTTGTTGTAAATGGTAGTGATTATGTAAGTCAGTATGCCACTGGTGCAGGATCTGGATTTAGAGGTATCACCTGGACTGTACCCCACGATGTATCAACCACTTACTATTATTGTACTAACGATGATGGTATGGGAAAAGATGGTAGATTAACGTCAATCACAGATGTAAAAACGGACAAGGCATATGATTATAATTGGCAATGTTGCAGGTCTTCCCATAAATTCCTTTATCCAAGGAAACTTCAAGTTGAGAGCCATCTGTTGTTTACGCCATATGCAGAGTGGGGGTACAAAGTAGTATCTGATACAGTTGAGAATCTCCAATACAACATTAAAAAATTAAATTTAAAACAAGACTTCGACATACGCGCTGACAAAATCAATGTTACAAGTGTTGATGGATCTACAATCACAGACGATACCTACACGGCAAAAGAACCCCTTGGGCATACGAATGGCCGTCCATTCATAACAATTGAAGGTGCCTCAAACAATAAATATAAGGTGTGGAATCCCCTGCTAGAAAGGACAGAGTTCAAACCATTTGACTTGACAGAAGTGCCAGACTATGACAATCTGTATATGAAGTCTTTCAATGGGATCCTGTACAAGAAAAAATGTAAAATCGAAGTTCCAATCGATCTTTACAAAGCAACGAAAGCATATGTGTATACTCTCATGGTAGACAATAAGAAAGAAAAGTGCATCACAGCGGAGAAAATGCCGTTCCTTGGTGATGGTCTTGAGGAAACAATGAAGCAAAGCCAGTGGAAGGTTGAACCATACAAAAAATCTGACAAAACCCCAGACAAAAAATCGCATAAAAAATTGAAGTATGTGTACGAGATCGAAGGCAAACCGGTGGCCTTGCTTGGAAGGTTTGTGAAATTTGAATTGAAAAATCATGCAGATAAACAGTACTGCTTTGACTGGCAAAAACTGCGAGAAGAAGTAACGAAAAAACCGTTTGATGACTGGAGCAAACTTGAAATGCAAACTCGAATGGCAGAAGGCAGTGAAATGCTCGAAAACGCGCTTCAGGACATTGTTTCATTCCGCATCACAGCATCGATGCCAGAACCATACAAGCTCTCGGCATCAAAGAACTTTGCGGAAATACGGAAGTATAAAGAAGAAAATACTGCCTTTCAGCAAAGAGTTTCACAAGATGGCAATGACAAACGACAGGGTGATAGCAAGTGGATGGAAATGTACGAGAAGTGTCTCAAACTGCCACATTTGAGTGACTCATGGATGCGGTTGGGTGGCTTTAATCGTCTTTTCCCTACAGAAGAACCTCTTGACAATTATACAGATAGTACAAACGAACAGAATTACCGGTACAGCTATTTGTTCGAACACTCTCATGAAAAGTGGCGAGAGTTCGTGCACTCACAGGTTGAAAGATACAGAGACAGGTTTGAACGGCTTCTTGAGAGCGATGTGAGTTTTAAAAAGAGTATCATGGGTGCGGCACCGCTGAAGAACAACACTAAAGAGGATCTTCGGCAAAAAAAGGAACAAGCAATCAAAGATTGTAAACCTAACCCTGTGCGTGCAGTATACATGATGGATTTGATAGACTTCAATAAGGATAGAGTTGAGGCTGGAAATGTTTACGAAGCAACGAACAAAGCATTGTATTCTCTCATCATGAATAAGATAAAAGAATATATCAACAGCATTAGTACCAACTTTACTACTTATTTGTACCCAATAAACAAACAAGACATATATGATGATATGAAAGACTGGGTTCGAGAGAACTATGGTAGCTGGTTAACAGGAATGGGGTATGCATCAAAATATGTCCGAGACCAATTGGGGGAATTAAAAAGTTCAGTGCCATCAAAACCATCAAAATTTCAGTTCTCAAATGATCTCGTACATCCTGTGTTTGAGGATAAAGAATTGAATACACTAACTGAGATTATAAACGATTTCTTTAATGTGCTATTGCAAGAAACAAGTGTACTTAAATACACAGGCTCAGACCCATTACACGATGTCATTTGTACCGAATTCGTTGTAGACCGTACACAATTAAGTATGCAAGCTCTGCAAAACAAAAATCTTCAATGGATAGGAGCATTCAGATGTGCACAAGAGGACGCATGCTCGAGGCTTCAGATTGATTGGATACTTCGTGCTTGTAAGAAAAAAGTAAAAGTACCAGCTCAATTAAAATCAAAAGAAAAAATGTGCATATTATATAAAAATACCTTTCTGCTTCGACTGGTGTGTGGTGGTGAGTATTACACTGATCAGGCACCTAAGAGAAACTGGACAACCAGTGATCTTGATGATAATACTAAATACTATGTGAATTGTGACGATGACGGTAACCTGAAAATAAAAGATAAGAACAATAAGGAATCAATGTGCTTCCGTAGACATTTCATAGCAAATGTAGACGTCAAGATCTGGGTCGAAGAGGACAAATACCCTATATGTAAAATAAAGTTTGGTGATCGAGATGAACAACAATTCATAAGTCCATATGTAAGGCCAGGTACATTTGTACAGACAGGTGAAGGTGAAACCATTGACACGTCAACGGAACAAGGAAAAAGACCTCTTTCTGATTTGTATTCGTCGAGAAAGACTTCAGCTGCGAATTACATTACGGAAGTGTGTGAAACCGCATTATATTTCTTAAATCATGGAATCTGGGAGCAAACCAGTAAGACTAAATTGTATGGGATGAAGAATATCATTGGTGAATTTATTCGTAAACAACTAAGCAAGAACGATACAACAGGAAATACAGTCACTGTCCACGTCACTGGTAACATTCCAGAAAGGACACACCTTCTCGACAACAATGAGATTTGGAAAGGAACAGAGCAAGATTGCGAAATAAAAGACCCAAAGAAAATTGTCGATGAGGTAGAGAAACGTATTCGTAAAGCAAAGTGCTGGGAGATGGTCAACACTGCAAGGCAAGAGTACCAAGGACGAGAATTAGAAATAAATGCAACCATGGAAGTTAAAGACGACGAAAGGACGCTACGCAAGAAAATGCTGACTATTATTAAAGAGATTCGTGATTTCCAGCACCCTGTAAGCTCATATAACACTGCTCTGCATGCAATCGGCATAATGAGGCAGGTAAGGTTGATGAAAGAAAGTCTGAATCTTAAGACTGTGAAAAAATACCCAATCGAACATACACTGTCCAGTCGTATCATGAAATACAAACCGAGCAATGCCAAGAAGGTCTTAACGAATGACAGGATTTTCAAATTTTGCAATGGAGAGATTCTTAGTCAAGGGAAATCCTACTCGCATGTAATATCGTATGTAGATTGGCTTAACGGAGGAAGGTATTATATCAAGGGTACGCCGTGCAACCTGAGGGCAGAGAAAAAACACGGCGGCAACAGCCCGGTCTCGGCTCTCGATGAAGCCTTCAAACGAGGTGAAGCGTCAACACCGATGATTCTGATTACTGATAAGCAAAGACCGAATTCGATTTTCAGCGACGAAAATGTGGGACTGTACAAGGAGAAAGATGTACGTGACAAGCTGCGTCTTGGCATGCGAGTTGACCTGGACCTTATGAAACCTGCTGAATGCCAATGTGCGTCCAACCTCAGCAATGGAGGATACTCCAAGTTTGGATACCTTGTATCAGTGAATGGTCTGTTATAAATCAGTCAGTACATCATTGTTGAAAGCATAGAGGATCGAATCTATCTCGGCGGGCGTTTGGAGCGATGCTGTGTCATCTGGTGCTTCATGGTGCTGTGCATTCGATGTAGTGGAATTTGTTGGCCTCATGGTTCCTCCTATTTTTCTCCAAATTACCATCTTCTGTTGATAGCTGAAAGGGTTTTGGTCTTGAGGTAGGTCTTCATCTGATGAGTCCGATGGATCTCCATCGTTTCTTGGTTTTGTCCATGTAGGGTTCTGAATTTCCCATTTCTCTGTCTTAAATTTTACAAGGACCTTGTCATCCGATAATTCCGTAACTACATTACCGATGGTTTTTTCGCGTGAATAACCCAATCTGAAACAGTCAGCACTGTCCAATCTTACATTGATCTCACTGTACTTCAGTCTCCGCATCGCAAAGTACATATTGAAGGTTTCATCGGAAGACAATGCAAAAGTCATGCCTTTATTTGTAAAGTAGTTCCTTATCCTACGAGCAGCGGCTCGGCTCCACTTCCACTTACCGTCTTCGCAGGTTTCAAATGAAAAAGTGTATGTATCTTCCTGTTCTGGCTTTCCTTGACGATTGATTGTTGGGGCGGAGTTCATTACCTTTTCCATGTTCTTGAAAAATACTACGCAGTGTAAACTTTTTGTTTTCGGTTCATTCGAATCATTTGATAATGGTGATGTCATTTTATTTATTGATTGTACAATAAAATGACGGTGGAGTCGCAGTCTACGGGTTTTACATTTTCATTTGTTGGTCCTCTGGACCGGCATATTGGAAAGAGAACACAGAAAAAACGGATGTTCACCATGCTGGTTACCCATGACCTGCGCATAGGTAATGATTCAATAGCGCCTCTTGAAAAGTCACTCGACTATTCGAATCATATAATCATAAGGTCGAATGAAAAGGGATGGATGGATGTTGGTCCTTTCCTTTCGCTCAGTCACCTAGAAGGGCGCATGATGGAACTTGAGGAAAAGGCACTCGGTCGCCTAGAGGGGCGCATAATCGCTCTTGAGGAAAGGGCGAAAGAAAATAAAATGTAATGTGAAGGAATAAAATGTTGGGCAATTTATTCGAAATGTACGGAAGTGACAAACATATCAACGGATACACAGCTGTTTATGAGTCACTGTTTCTTGGAGTGAGACCAACGGCGCTTCTAGAAGTGGGAATAGGGACCATGATTCCAAATGTTCACTCCAGTATGGTAGGCTTTGCCAGGCCGAACTACCAGCCAGGTGGATCGTTACGTGCGTGGCGTGATTATTTTGAATCGGCTGAGATTTACGGCATCGATGTACAGCCTGACACACAGTTTTCTGAGACCAGAATAAAGACTTATATCTGCGACTCAACAAATCAAGAACAAGTTGGAGATACTTTGGGAAAAATGAAGTTTGACATAATTATCGATGATGGTTCCCATGCAGCGAACGACCAGATTCAGACTATGAAAAATCTTTTACCCTATTTGAGAGATGATGGCATATATGTAATAGAGGATGTACACCCCGGATCATATATCAATACTTATCCTCAAGCAGTGACCGAGATGTTTCCGGAAACAATGCAGTATCTGGTTGGGAAGGAATCGAATCAGATGGTTGTGAGAAAAAGAATCCGATAAGCTTTTCTTTGGGAAAAGCTGCACAGAAAATCACAAACGAAAAAACCATACCAATGCCGCATGACACACACAATGCAATCATATTGTTTTTTGCACCATAAATTATCCAAAGTAAACACCCAAATGCATACAAGCCATATGACCAGCTTGACAAGCCTTTTACGCCAGACTTTGTGAAAACCTTGATAGCCTGTGGGAGAAAGGCAACAGTAGTAAATGCAGCTGCAATACCTCCAATGAACCTGACTTTCTCCTGTAATTTTGCGTGACATACCGCTTGTGAATCTCGTTCTTTGTCTTTCATTTGTAACTATTAGTCACAAAATATTACAGCCTGTGGGTTATGAAGACTGAAGCAGCCTCTGCCATCTCTGGCAGGTGTACAATGTCACCAGTAAACAGCTCAGGTGACCCCAGGCCATGCATGTCAGTAGCATCATTGCCATTAACTTGCACTGTAAATGACATTTCGGTATTGAGGTCACTAGAAATGGCATTGTACATGTAGCGCCAGCGCCGTGATGGGTGTTTCTTGATCATGAGAGCAAATATTCTCCCCGAATCTGATCTGAGAGTCCCTATCCTACGATAGCTGTCAGTGTCATGGAAATGCTTAGGCGAAGGAGATACTTCACCGAATCCATGAAAGGACCTGCAGTTGCCCTGGTGCTGGTCATTATGACTGTTCTTGACTAACGGGTGCCGCTCGGCACTATTGTCCGTGATTACGACAGGTTGTTGAATAGGCACTCGGCGACAGCTTGTGACGAGTATAATAGCTATGCATGAGAACACTGCGATAACAGAGGAGATTACCATTGTGGCAATTGTGCATGTGCTTGGCATTTATGTAATCTTTTCACATTATTATACAGAGATAGAAAACCTCAACTTTTTTTTGACTGATGGGATCCACGTAATACAAGGCAGGGTGCTTGATTTTAAAGAAAAGTCTTCGTTCTCATCTACTATATCGGCAAATACGCCTGTTTTGCTGAAAGCATGCAGTGCCTTTTTGAGCACGGTCGGTTGTATCTCTGAAATGTTGAATGTATCAGAAGACATTTCATGACCAATGCAGTGCAGCAAAAGATTCAGTAGGCTGTGCTCTAGTAGATCCTCGGTCTCTTCTACTTGAATATGTACTCGTTCGATGTTTGGATTAAAAAGTGTTTTTATCATTTGACATTTTGTGAAACAGAATTTCGAAATGAAATGAACTTTTATCAATAAAAACCATCATCATCATCATAATCGGGGGCGCGGAGAGCATACCTAGCCCGTTTGGCTCTTGCTTTAAAAAGAAATCCAATTATAAATAACCCCGATATAACAAGGATTGCAACTCCAATAGTAATGTACTTCCTCCAATCCTTCAAAAGATTTGCTTTAATCCAATCCAATGCTTTATCAAACCAACCCTTGTCATCTGAATTTTTACCACCTGGCGGTCCACCTTTGGGATGATTCTCAACATCATACGACCACACTTCATATTCTTTGGCAACAAAATCTGGACCATATACAACGATTTTATATTGACCTTCAGCAATTTTTTCAAGTGTTCTGAATTTTAGGCCAGATACACCTTCATTTGTAATCCATTTGTTTCCCTCGCCTGTATTCAGCTTGTATTGAGTTACACTGTTGCTACCTGGGACACTATATAGAAATGCTACATCTTCTCCCTCCAGTGAGGCTACATACAGTTTTGGATAGGGAATTGGCGGCAAGTCTATTTGTGGGATACTTTGTTTAGTGACAGTGTCTTGCTTTGTAATGCCCCCAAATTCTATCGTTACGCTGTATACACCCCCTATAGAATCAGT
>Ga0099797_100155_pt1 | contig 43170 bp, 44 predicted proteins | sample Uncmet_Sort48C_1_FD_89871 | JGI IMG/M metagenome (GOLD analysis project Ga0099797, IMG submission 89871) | Marine eukaryotic communities from CALCOFI LINE 67, Pacific Ocean - C012_Sort48C_1 | ecosystem: Environmental > Aquatic > Marine > Oceanic | place: Pacific Ocean: Monterey Bay | collected...
CCAATAGATATTTCAGAGGTTGAGCCAATACAAAATATACTTAAAAGATTTGGAAGTGGAAGTATGTCACATGGTGCACTCTCAAAAGAAGCTCACGAAACTCTTGCTACAGGAATGAACAGAATTAAAGGTGCCTCTTGTAGTGGTGAAGGTGGAGAAGATGAGAGTAGGTTTAAAGTTCTTGAAAACGGAGATAGTGCAAATTCTAGAGTAAAACAAATAGCTTCAGCGAGATTTGGTGTAACTGTTAATTACTTAAATAACTGTAATGAAATTGAAATTAAAATAGCTCAAGGAGCAAAACCAGGAGAAGGTGGGCAATTACCAGGGTTTAAAGTTACAGATGAGATTGCAAAACTAAGACACTCAACACCTGGAGTTACTTTAATATCACCTCCACCACATCACGATATTTATTCAATAGAAGATCTTGCTCAACTTATCTATGATTTAAAACAAATAAATCCTCAAGCAAGAATTGGAGTTAAACTTGTTGCTTCATCAGGTGTAGGAACAATCGCAGCTGGTGTTGCTAAAGCAAAGGCAGATATAATATTAATATCAGGACATAACGGTGGTACCGGTGCAACACCTCAAACTAGTGTTAAGTATGTTGGAATACCATGGGAAATGGGTTTAACAGAAGCTAATCAAGTTTTAACTCTTAACAATCTTAGACACAAAGTTACTCTTAGAACCGATGGTGGCATCAAAACAGGAAGAGATGTTGTTATTGCAGCAATGATGGGAGCTGAAGAGTATGGAGTAGCAACAACCGCTTTAGTTGCGATGGGTTGTATCATGGTTAGGCAATGTCATTCAAATACATGTCCAGTTGGTGTTTGCACTCAAGATGAAAAACTTAGAGAAAAATTTACAGGGACTCCAGATAAAGTAGTAAATTTATTTACATTTATTGCATCCGAAGTAAGAGAAATTTTATCAAAAATAGGTTTTAAATCATTGAATGATATAATTGGAAGGACAGACCTTTTAATGCAGGTTAGTAAAGCATCTCCTAATCTTGATGATTTAGATTTGAACCCACTTTTTGTGCAGGCGGATAATGGCAATAATAAAAGATACTGTGAAAATCAGGAAATAAATCATGTACCGGATACACTTGATCAAGAAATTTGGCCAGAGATTGAAAATTTTTTAGATAATTCTGAAAAGATTGAGAAAGAATACCGTATCAAAAATACTAATAGAGCTGTTGGAACAAGAATATCTCATCACCTTTATAAAAAATATGGATATGAAAAGCTTAATGAAAACTTTTTAGTATTAAATTTTAAAGGATCAGCTGGACAGTCATTTGGTGCTTTTTCTGCAAAAGGCTTAAAACTTGTTCTAAAAGGAGATGCCAACGATTATGTTGGCAAGGGATTATCAGGTGCTACGATTTCAATCAAATTGTCTGATGAAAGTAATTTAATTTCAAATGAAAACACTATTATAGGTAATACAGTTTTATATGGTGCAACTTCAGGAAAATTATTTGCAGCTGGACAGGCGGGAGAAAGGTTTGCTGTTCGAAACTCTGGAGCAACTACTGTGATTGAAGGATGTGACTCAAATGGTTGTGAATACATGACGGGAGGAACAGTAGTAATTTTAGGGGATGTAGGTGATAATTTTGCAGCTGGTATGACAGGAGGGATGGCATTTATTTATGACAAATCAAGAGAATTTGAAAAAAAAGTAAACAATGAATCTGTTGTATGGCAAAATGTAGAATCAGATTATTGGAAAACATATCTTAAAGATTTAATAAAAGAGCATTTTGATGAAACTGGATCTAATTTATCAAGATTGTTAATTGAAAATTATGACGAAGAGTTAAAGAATTTTATACAGGTTTGTCCAAAAGAAATGCTGGATAAATTAAGCAATCCAATTAGTCTTAAACCAATTATTAAAGAAGTTAGTTAAATAATCAATTTAAGTTCTTTTAGTATTATTTTAAGCCATTTTTGACTTGATAAACTGTGATCACCATTCTTAACAATAACTAATTTTTGTTTCGCTTTTTGAAATATTCTTAAAACTTTTCTCGAATAAGAAACGGGTACTACTTCATCTTTTTGACCATGGACCATGGTAACAGTTATTTTAGTATTTATTTTTTTGTTTAAAACTTTATTTTTTCTACCATCTTTTATTAACTGGAGAGTGATTGGATATTCATAGTTGCCATGTTTTAATTGCAAAATTCCTTTTTGAATAGTTTCGGACTTCATTTTTTTTGAAAATTTTTTCCACATCAAATTTTCTAAAAACTCAGGTGCGGCACCAATACCCAAAAATCCTCTTATTTGACTTTTAAATTCTTGAAATTGTTTAAGAGCTAACCATGCACCCATGCTTGAACCAACAATAATAAATTCTTTTTTCTTAATAAACTTTTTAATTAGAGTTGATGTTTCTTTATTCCATTTTGTAATATTACCATTTATAAATTTTCCTGATGATTTTCCATGTCCTGAATATTCAAGTGCTAAAAAACTTAGTTTGTTTTTTTTAGCAAATTTTAAAAAAGTATTTGGTTTTTTTCCCTCTAAATCAGACATAAAGCCATGTAAAAAAACAATAAAAGGAGCACCTTTATAAACATTCCAAATAAATCTTATTTTCTTATTTTTTGAGATTTTGTGATATTTGAAATGAGTCATAATCGTTTATAAGTTTAGTCTAATATTATATAATAATACCAAATGTCATCTAATTTAAAAGTTTTACAAGTCATACCAAAATTAGGCTATGGAGGAGCAGAAACAGGTTGTTATGACATTGCTCATTATTTGCCAGAAAATGAGTGTGAATCTTATATCGTAACTAGTGGAGGAGAGCTTTTAAAATTTATTGACAAAAAAAAAGTAAAAATAATAAAACTTCCTGTTCATAGTAAAAATCCATTAATTATATTTATAAATTTTTTAGCATTAATTGGTGTGATACTGATTAATAACATTTCAATTGTTCATGCTAGAAGTAGAGCTCCTGCTTGGTCATGTTTGTTAGCAGCTAAAATTACTGGTAGAAAATTTGTTACTACTTTTCATGGGACTTATAATTTTAATAGTAAAATTAAAAAATTTTATAATTCTGTAATGGTCAGGTCTGATTTAATTATAGCAGGATCTAATTTTATTTTTTCTCATATCAAAGAAAATTACGCAAAATATCTTGATTCTAAAAAAAAACTTTTAGTTATTTTTAGAGGTATCAACGTTGATTATTTCGATCCAACTACCAAACTAGATAGTGATGAAAAAAAATTATTAAAAGAATGGCAAATAGAAAAAGATAAAAAAATAATTCTTTTACCTGGAAGATTAACAGGATGGAAAGGACAAGAAGTTTTTATAGAGGCAATTAATTTAGTAAATATTGAACTTGGATATGAAGCTTTTTATGCTGTGATACTTGGAAGTGATCAAGGGAGAGATTTATATAAAAAAAAACTTATCAGACTTACAGAGCAGTATAGATTAATTAATCAGGTAAAGTTTATTGATCATTGTAAGGACATGGCCTTAGCTTACAAAGTTTCAGATATAGTGGTGTCAGCATCAATTGAGCCAGAGGCTTTTGGAAGAGTTGCTGTTGAAGCTCAATCAATGGAAAAGCCTGTAATTGCAAGTAATATTGGTGGCTCTAATGAAACAGTAATAGATGAAAAAACAGGTTTTTTATTTGAGTCTAACAATGCGAAATCATTAAGCCAAAAAATTCTAAAAATACTTTCTATGGATGAAGCTTTATTACAATCAATAGGTAAAGAAGGAAGAAAAAACATAATTCAAAAATTTAATGTTGAAAAAATGTGCTTTTCTACTTATTCAGAGTATAAAAAAATATTAAATTAATGCCTATAATTACATTACCAGATGGAAATAATTTAACATTTCCAAATAAAGTTTCAGGTCTAGATGTGGCTGAAAAAATTAGTAAGTCTCTTGCTAAACAAGCTATAGTCATAAGTGTTGATGGTGATTTAAAAGATTTAGATTTTTTAATAGAAAAAGATTGTTCTATTAAAATTTTTACATCAAAAAACCCCGAGGGATTAGAAACTATAAGACATGATACGGCTCACATATTGGCTATGGCTGTTCAAGAATTATTTCCTGGAACACAAGTAACTATTGGGCCAGTTATTGAAAATGGTTTTTATTATGATTTTGCAAGAAAAGAACCTTTTAGCGAAGATGATTTAGAAAAAATCGAAAATAAGATGAAAGAAATTGTGGATAGAAATGAAATCACAAAAAGAGAAGTTTGGGAGAGAAATAAAGCTATTTCACATTTTAAAGAAAAAGGAGAAATTTACAAAGCAGAATTAATTAAAACAATTCCAGAAAATGAAGATGTGTCTATTTATTTTCATGGAGATTGGCACGACCTATGTAGAGGGCCTCATCTTTCTTCAACAGGTAAAATTGGAAAATTTTTTAAACTTACTAAAGTTTCAGGAGCCTATTGGAGAGGAGACTCTAACAATGAAATGTTGCAAAGAATATATGGAACAAGCTGGGCAACCCAAAAAGATTTAGATGAATATTTAAAAAGAATTGAAGAAGCTGAAAAAAGAGATCATCGAAAACTTGGAAAAGAAATGGATTTATTTCATTTTAGAGAAGAAAGTCCAGGGTCAGTATTTTGGCACGAAAGAGGATGGGCTTTATTTCAAAAATTGATTAATTATATGAGAGTTAGACAGGATGCTGCTGGTTATAAAGAAGTAAATACTCCTGAAATATTAGATAGACAATTATGGGAAAAATCTGGTCATTGGGAAAAGTATGGTGAAAATATGTACACATCAGAAACACCAGATGAAAAAGTATTTGCAATTAAACCTATGAATTGTCCTGGCCATATTCAGGTATTCAATCAAGGTTTGAAAAGTTATAGAGATCTTCCTTTGCGTATAACTGAATTTGGAAAAGTACATCGTTATGAACCGTCTGGAGCACTCCATGGTTTATTAAGAGTGAGAGCATTCACTCAAGATGATGCTCATATATTTTGTTCAGAGGATCAAATTACAAGTGAATGTTTAGAAGTAACTAATTTAATTTTAGATATTTATAAAGATTTAGGTTTTGAAAATGTAATTCTTAAATATGCTGACAGACCAGAAGTAAGAGTTGGGGAAGATGAAGTTTGGGATAAAGCTGAAGCTTCTTTACTTGAGGCGGTTAAAGCATCTAAGTTAGAATATAGTATTAATAAGGGTGAGGGAGCATTTTATGGTCCAAAGATTGAATTTGTATTAAGAGATGCAATTGGTAGAGATTGGCAGTGTGGAACTTTACAAGTTGATTTAAATTTACCTGGAAGATTAGATGCTTCTTATGTTGATAAAGATGGAACTAAAAAAGTACCTGTAATGCTTCATCGAGCGTTATTTGGTTCGTTAGAAAGATTTATTGGAATTCTTATTGAAAACTATGCTGGTAAGTTTCCTTTTTGGATTTCTCCATTACAGACAGTTGTGATACCAATTTCAGAAGAATTTGATAATTATGCTATTGAAGTATCAAAAAAAATTAAACAAGCAGGTATTAGTTCAAATGTTGATTTAAAAAAACATAATTTAAATTACAAAATAAGAGATCATTCATTAGCAAAAATACCTCTTTTATTAATTTGTGGTAAAAAAGAAGTTGACTCTAACTCGGTAACGATTAGAAGATTAGACTCTAACAAACAAGAAAATATGGATTTAAATTTATTCTTAAAAACTTTCTCTGCTTTAAATAAAGCATCCTCAAACTAAGTGGCAGATTTTAAACAAAATTACTTTCAAAGAAGAACGAAAGATAGAGGCCCTAGATCAAATAATAGAATCTCATCTCCAGATGTCCAGGTTATAGCAAGTGATGGTGAAAATCTTGGCGTGATTAATACCAATGAGGCAATCTCAATGGCAAAAAATCAAGGATTAGATTTAATTGAGATAGCAGCTAACGCAAACCCTCCTGTTTGTAAAATTATGGATATGGGTAAATTTAAATATGATGCCCAAAAGAAAGCAAATATTGCAAAGAAAAAACAAAAAATTGTTTTATTAAAAGAAATTAAAATGAGACCAGTTACAGAAACTCATGATTATGATTTTAAGGTTAAAAATGCAAAAAAATTTATAGCTAAAGGGGATAAAGTAAAATTTACTGTAAGATTTAAAGGTCGTGAATTACAACATTCTCACTTAGGAAAAGAATTGATGGATAAGATCAAAGAGGACATGAAAGATATTGGCAAGGTAGAATTACATCCTAAGTTTGATGGTAAGCAAATGATCATGGTAATTCAGCCTTTATAGGCCTTAATATAGGTTGTAAATTTATAGCAATCTTTGTATAACACCGCAGAATTATGCCAAAATTAAAAACAAAAAGCTCAGCTAAAAAAAGATTTAAGATATCGGCCACTGGCAAAATAATGACTGCTCAAGCTGGTAAAAGACACGGCATGATTAAAAGAACAAATTCTCAAATAAGAAAATTAAGAGGCACAACAACTATGTCTAAGCAAGATAGCAAAATTGTTAAATCATACATGCCCTACAGTTTAAGAGGTTAATAATGGCAAGAGTAAAAAGAGGCGTAACTAGCAAAGCAAAACATAAAAAAGTTTTAAAAGCTGTCAAAGGCCAATGGGGTAGAAGAAAAAATACTATCAGAGTCGCTAAGCAAGCTATGGAAAAGGCAATGCAGTATGCTTACAGAGATAGAAGAAATAAAAAAAGAGATTTCAAATCTCTATGGATACAAAGAATTAATGCTGGTGTTAGAGCTGAAGGTTTGACTTATTCTAAATTTATCAATGGTCTTGGAAAATGTGGAATTACAATTGATAGAAAAATTCTAGCTGAAATTGCTTACGATAGCCCAGAGGCATTTAAAACAATTGTACAAAAAGCTCAATCAGCTTTAAATTAATCTTCGCTATTGTTTTTATTTCTTAACGAAATAATCTATCAATATGTCAGACATAAAAAATATTAAAAATGACTATTTGGCCAAACTTAATAATAATTTAAGTTTAGAAGAAATTAATCAAATCAAGACAGAGTTATTTGGGAAAAATGGTTTGGTTTCTACTCAATTCAAAAATATTGGATCTATACCAGAGGTAGATAGAAAAAAATTTGCATCAGATCTAAATCAAATCAAAGATGAGTTGCAAAATTTAATTACTAACAAAATTAATGAAATTGAATCAAAAAAAATAAATGAAAAATTAGAAAAAGAAAAAATTGATGTAACTCTTCCTGAACGATCATTTATTAGAGGTAAAATTCATCCTGTTTCACAAACTATAGATGAAATTTCATCAATCTTTTCTGAAATAGGTTTTAGTGTTGAGGAGGGTCCAGATATTGAAAATGAATATAACAATTTTACTGCCTTAAACACTCCTGACAATCATCCAGCGAGAGATATGCATGACACATTTTATCTTGATGAAAATAAAGAAATTTTACTAAGAACTCATACATCGCCAGTTCAAATTAGAACTATGTTGAAAGACAAGCCTCCATTTAAGATCATTGCACCTGGAAGAACTTATAGATCCGATAGTGATCAAACACATGCACCAATGTTTCATCAAGTAGAAGGATTACATATAGACAAAAATATTAACATGGGTCACTTAAAAGGTTGTTTAAATTATTTTATTAAAGAATTTTTTGAAGTTGAAAAAATTAAAATGAGATTTAGGCCAAGTCATTTTCCATTTACTGAACCTTCGGCGGAGGTAGATATTGGTTATGAAATTAAAGATGGAAAAATAGTTATCGGAGAAGGTGACCAATGGCTTGAAATTTTAGGTTGTGGAATGGTCCATCCTAATGTTTTAAAAAATGTCAAAGTTGATCCGTCAAAGTATCAAGGGTATGCGTTCGGGATTGGGATTGATAGATTAGCAATGCTTAAATATGGTATTAATGACTTAAGAGCTTTCTTTGATTGTGATTATAGATGGTTAAATCATTTTGGTTTTGATCCTTTGGATGTACCAACAAATTATAGAGGTTTGAGCCGATGAAAATCACATTTGATTGGTTAAAAGATCATTTAGATACAAAATTAAATGAAGAAAAACTTCTAGAACAGTTAACGAATGTTGGGCTGGAAGTTGAAAGCGTAGAAAACTTGTATGAAGGTCTTGATTTATTCAAAGTAGCAAAAATTATAAAGACTGAAAAACACCCAAATGCAGATCGGCTTAAAGTTTGTGATGTTGATGTTGGAGAAAAAGAATTAAAAAAAGTTGTATGTGGTGCACCGAATGCAAGAGAGGGATTAATTACAATATACGCTCCTCCTGGAGCGGTAGTTCCAAAAAATAAAGTAAAGTTAGTTGTTGCTAGGATTAGAGATGTTACTTCATATGGGATGCTTTGTTCTGAATCTGAATTAAATTTATCGGATGAAAGTGATGGAATTACAGAATTATCATCAAAAAAATATGAAAAGAGTATTGGAAAAAGTTATTTTTCAAAATCAAATTCAAATCTTATAGATTTATCAATTACACCTAATAGGTCAGACTGTCTAGGTGTTAGAGGAATAGCTAGAGATCTTGCTGCATCAGGTTTTGGAAAACTAAAAAATTTTAAACAAAAAAAAATAAAGTCGAATACTAAGCAAACTTTAAAAGTAAAAATTAATAAAGAAAAAAATCAAGCATGTAGTTCTTTTGGTAGTTGTTTAATTACTAATGTAAAAAATACTGAAAGTCCCAAATGGCTAAAAGATAAATTGGTTTCAATAGGGCAAAAGCCAATTTCAGCAATAGTTGATATTACTAATTATGTAATGCTTGATATAAATCGACCGTTGCACGCTTATGATGCTGATAAAATTGAAAAAGGCATTGTAGTTAGAAATTCAAAATTGGGTGAAGAATTCATAGCTCTAGATAATAAAAGTTATAAATTAGAAGATGGAATGTGTGTAATTAGTGATGGCAAGGGTGTATTGGGATTAGGTGGAATTATTGGAGGAACAAGATCTGGTACAGAATTTGATACTAAAAATATTTTATTAGAGTCAGCTTATTTTGATCCCAGATCTATTAGAAGCACATCAAAAAAACTAAACTTAGATACTGATGCAAAGTTTAGATTTGAAAGAGGTATTGATCCATTATCCATTGAAGATGGTTTAAATAAAGCGGCATTATTAATTAGAGAGATTTGTGGTGGAGAAATTAGTAAAATTGATATTCAGAGAATTGAAATAAACAAAACTAAAACTATTAAATTTGATCCTAATTTATTTGAAAAAATAACTGGTTTTAAAATTGCAATTAAAGAAACGTTTAAAATCTTAGAAGATCTTGGTTTTAAAATTAAAAAAGAAAAAAATCATTTAAAATTAACCATTCCAACATGGAGACCAGATATTTCACAAGAAATAGATATTGTTGAAGAGTTAGTTAGAATAACTGGCTATGATAAGATTAAAATTATCGATCCAATTAAAGAAAGAACCAAATCTACTTTAACTCAATCACAAAAATTATTTCATTTCTTACAAAGAGCAATTGCTTCAAAAGGTTATTTAGAAGCTATAACATGGTCATTTACTGACTCAAACTATAATGATCATTTTAAAGACAAATATAAAGAAATTAAAATTATTAATCCAATAAGTTCAGAGCTAGGAGTGTTGAGAAACTCAATATTTTCAAATTTAACAATGTATATGAATAAGAATTTAGACAGAGGTTTCAAAGATTTATCAATATTTGAAATAGGTCCTGTTTTTACTGATTCTAATCCAGGTGAACAAAATACTGTAGTCTGTGGTTTGTCAGCAGGTAAAAAATCAAGATTGTCATGGATTGAAAAAGAGAGAAATGTTGATTTGTTTGATGTTAAAAGAGATGTAGTTCAAACTTTAGTTGAAGCAGGCTACAACGCAGATAAATTTTTTATAGATAGTGAAACTCCAAATTATTACCATCCAGGTAAGTCAGGTAGATTGTTTTTAAATAGAGGTAAAGATCAAGTTGCAGCTTATTTTGGAGAAATACATCCAAACATTTTAAAAAAAATAGATATTAAAACAGAGTCTTTGGTAGGTTTTGAAATTTTTTTAGATAATTTAAAGTTACCAAAAAAAACACTAAATGATCAAAAAACTAAATTCGAAGTCTCAGATTATCAAAAATCCGAGAGAGACTTTGCATTTATAGTTGCTAAAGAGGTAAAAGCTCAGGATTTAATTAATGCTGTTTCAAGCGTAGATCAAAAATTAATTAGTAATATTAAAGTTTTTGATGTTTATGAGGGTGAAAATATTCCAGAAAATCAAAAATCAATAGCAATTAGTGTAACCATACAGTCTACTGAAAAGACATTGAATGATAATGATCTAGAAAACATAAATAATTTAATAATAAAAACAGTTGAAAGTAAAACTGGCGCTAAGATACGTTCTTAAAGCAAATGAGCAATATTGATAATATTAGAAATTTTGCAATTATTGCTCATATTGATCATGGTAAATCCACAATAGCAGATAGGATAATTCATAGTTGTGGCGGACTTACTGAAAGAGAAATGAAAGCTCAAGTTCTTGACTCAATGGATATTGAGCGTGAAAGAGGCATTACAATTAAAGCTCAAACAGTAAAACTTAATTATAAAGCAAAAGATGGCAAAAATTATATTTTAAATATTATAGATACCCCGGGACATGTAGATTTTAGTTATGAAGTTAGTAGATCTCTTTATGCTTGCGAGGGTTCAATTTTAATTGTTGATAGCACGCAAGGAGTAGAAGCTCAAACTCTTGCAAACGTTTATCAGGCTCTTGATATTAATCATGAAATTGTTCCAGTTTTAAATAAAGTAGATTTACCGGCATCAGATTTAGATAGAACAAAAACACAAATTGAAGAAGTAATAGGTATTGATACAGAGGGAGCAATTCCTTGTTCAGGAAAAACAGGTGAGGGTATAGAAGATATTTTAGAGCAAATTATTAAAGTTTTACCTAGCCCCAAAGGCGAGAGTTTAGGTGATTTAAAATGTTTATTGGTTGATAGTTGGTACGACACATATTTAGGAGTTGTAATTCTTGTTAGAGTTATTGACGGTAAAATTTCAAAAAATATGAAAATTAAAATGATGTCTACTAATCAAGAGTATATTATTGAAAAAGTTGGTGTTTTTACTCCAAAAGCAACAGACATTAATGAATTAAATGCTGGAGAAATAGGTTTTATAACAACTGGAATAAAAGTTTTATCAGAAACAAAAGTTGGTGACACAATATGTGATGCTGCTAAACCTTTAAAAGAAGCACTGCCAGGTTTTAAACCAAGTAAACCTGTAGTTTTTTGTGGATTGTTTCCAGTAGATAGCTCTGAATATCAAAAATTAAAAGATGGTTTAGCTAAATTACAATTAAATGATGCAAGTTTTTCATTTGAGCCTGAGTCATCTTCAGCTTTGGGATTAGGGTTTAGATGTGGGTTTTTAGGATTACTTCATTTAGAAATTGTCACAGAAAGATTAGAAAGAGAATTTGACGTAAACTTGCTAACAACAACCCCGGGAGTTGTATACAAAGTTCATATGAATAATGGAGATATGATTGATCTGCATAATCCATCAAGTTTACCAGATCCAACATTAATTAAATTAATTGAAGAACCATGGATAAAAGCAACAATAATTACTCCAGATGAATATTTGGGTTCAATAATAAAAATGTGCCAGGATAAAAGAGGAGTACAAACTAATTTAAGTTATTCTGGAAATAGAGCGGTCGTAAATTATGAATTGCCTTTAAATGAAGTTGTTTTTGATTTTAATGATCGTTTAAAATCAATGACTAGTGGGTATGCTAGTTTTGATTATGAAATAATTGAACATAGAGAAGGTGATTTAGTAAAACTTGGAATTTTAGTTAATGCAGAACCAGTTGATGCGTTAGCGATGATGATCCATAAAGATTTTGCTCAAAGAACAGGAAGAGAAGTTTGTGAAAAATTAAAAGATCTAATTCCAAGACATAATTTTATGATACCAGTTCAAGCTGCAATTGGTGGCAAGATAATAGCAAGAGAAACTATTAAAGGTTTTAAAAAAGATGTTTTAACTAAAATTCATGGTGGAGGAGCGACAGACAGAAAAAGAAAGCTTCTTGAAAAACAAAAAAAAGGTAAGGCTAGATCAAAACAATTTGGACGAGTAGAAATTCCTCAAGAGGCTTTTATTGGTGTTCTCAAGATTTCAAAAGAAAAATAAACTGGAGAGGTGGCCGAGTGGTTGAAGGCGCACGCTTGGAAAGCGTGTAAAGGAGCAATCCTTTCATGGGTTCGAATCCCATTCTCTCCGCCATTAAATAAGCCTTGATTTATTGGTCTAATTAGCTTTTTTTCACTTATTTTAACAAAGATAAATCAGCATTTTTTTTAAAAAATGTTATAATTTTTTTTTCCAAAAATTTAAAAAATGACAAATAAAAATACATATCAAGCAGACTCTATAAAAGTTTTAAAAGGTCTTGAAGCCGTTAGAAAAAGACCAGGGATGTATATTGGAGATACAGATGATGGAACCGGCTTACATCATATGGTTTATGAAGTTGTTGATAACTCTATAGATGAAGCTTTAGCAGGTCATTGTAAAAATATTAATGTGAGAATTAATTCAGAGGGAACCATTACAGTTAATGATGATGGTAGAGGAATTCCTGTTGATATGCACAAAGGAGAAAAAAAATCAGCTGCAGAAGTTATAATGACACAACTTCATGCTGGTGGTAAGTTTGATCATGACTCATATAAAGTTTCAGGTGGACTTCATGGAGTTGGAGTTTCTGTTGTTAATGCCCTTTCTGAGTCTTTACAATTAGAGATAAACAGAGATGGAAAGAAACATTTTATAGAATTTAAAAATGGTGAAGCAAAAGCACCATTGAAAGTTACAGGAAAATCTAAAGAAACTGGAACTCAAATAACATTTTTGCCATCAAAAGAAATTTTTTCTTCTATAAAATTTAGTGCAAATATTCTTATTAAAAGAATGAGAGAGTTGGCTTTCTTAAACAAAGGTATTAAAATTATTTTTACAGACGCTAGTTTAAAAAAAGAAAAAGTAACTGAATTTAAATTTGATGGTGGTGTACTTGAGTTTGTAGATTTTCTAGATGAAAAAAGAGAAAAACTACAAAATAAAAATGGAAATGATTTATTTAAAAAACCAATTTATATAGAAGGAAAAAAAGATAATATCGAGCTCGAATGTTCACTAAAATGGAATGCAAGTTATGCAGAAGATATTTTTCCTTATACAAATAATATTTACCAGAAAGACGGTGGAACACATTTATTAGGTTTTAGAAGTGCATTAACAAGAGTTATTAATAAATATGCAAATGAACACAATCTTCTTAAAAAAAATAAATTAGCAATATCAGGAGACGATATTAAAGAGGGATTAACTTGTGTGATATCTGCAAAAATTCCAGATCCAAAATTTTCATCGCAAACAAAAGATAAGTTAGTTTCATCCGAAGTAAGAATGATTGTAGAAACTATTGTAAATGAAAAACTGTCGATATGGTTTGATCAAAATCCATCAGTTGCAAAAATAATTTTGGCAAAAGTTATTCAAGCAGCAATGGCAAGAGATGTAGCAAGAAAAGCTAGAGAAAATGTGAGAAGAAAAGGTGCGTTAGAGTTAAGTGGTCTTCCCGGAAAATTAGCAGATTGCCAAATAGGAAAGCAAGAAGGTACAGAATTGTTTATTGTAGAGGGTGATTCAGCAGGGGGTTCAGCCAAACAAGGTAGAAACAGATCTAATCAAGCTGTTTTGCCTCTAAGAGGAAAAATTTTAAATACGTATGTTGAAGAATTAGCAGTTAAAAAGAATGGCAATGGCGACAGCTCTGAGCAACAAAGAACAAAGGCTTTGTCAAAAATGATTTCATCTAATGAAATAGTTACTTTGATTAATGCATTAGGACTAGATCCAAAAGTACAAGAAATAGATTTAAAAGATCTTAGGTATGGAAAAATTATTATTATGACGGATGCTGATGTTGATGGGTCTCACATTAGAGCACTTCTATTAACATTTTTTAATAACAAACCATTCAATAAATTAATTGAAAACGGACATGTATATTTGGCTCAACCTCCGTTATTTAAAATCAATAAAGGGTCAAAAGGAATTTACATTAAAGATGAAAAAGAATTAGAAGATTATATCGTTAATAATAATAAAGAATTAAAAAAAATAAAAAGAGGATCTAAAGAATTTATAAAAGAATTAGATTTAGAAAAATCAAAAATGAATATACAAAGGTTTAAAGGATTAGGTGAGATGAACCCAGAAGAGTTATGGAGTACAACACTTGATCCAGAAACAAGAAATCTATTACAGGTACAGTATTCTAAAGATCTCAAGAAAGATCAAAGTTTAATACATACTTTAATGGGAAATGATGTTGCTTTAAGAAAAGATTTTATAATTTCTAATGCAATAAATGTACAAAATCTTGATATCTAATAATGAAGTTCTTTGAAACTTCAAAATATCACTTCTTTAAAAAATCAACTTATATAAGCTTAAGATGGATTGGTATTATTGGCCAATTAATTTCAGTAAACTTTGTTTATTTTTTTTTAAATTTTAAATTTGATTTTGTCACTTCAAATTTAGTTATTTTTTTTGGTATTTTAAGTAATTTATTTTTAATTTATATATATAAAAAAACACAATTATCAGATAGATCAGCTTTTATTTTTTTGGTAATAGATATATTGCAATTAGGTGCCTTACTTTATCTAACTGGAGGTATTACCAATCCATTTGTAATTTTTTTATTAATTCCGAGTATCTTTTCTTCTTCAAATTTAAGTTTAAAAACAAATACTTTATTAGTAACCTTAACAGCAATTACGATAGTTTTTTTGACTTTTTATTATCACGATTTACCAATGCCTATTAAAAGTGATCTTCATAATAATCATTATTATTACTATTCTATTCCGACGGCATTGATTATTGCTTTAATTTTTTTAAATTATTTAGCCATGTCATTTGGAACACAGTCTAGATTAAGAAGAGAAGCATTATCAAAAATGGAAGAAGTCATGGCTTCTGAACATGAACTTTTATCTTTAGGTGGTCAAGCAGCAGCTGCAGCCCATTCACTTGGAACGCCTTTGTCTACAATTAAGATTATTGCTCATGATCTGGAAAAACAATTTCAAGATCAAGAAGATGTTAAAAAGGATATAGAGTTATTATCTAGCCAGGTAGAAAGATGTAATGAAATTTTAAAACGTTTAACACTAAATCCTGTAGAGGAAGATGAATTTATAGATAAAGATCTAACAATGAGGGATTACCTAAGCGAAATTATTTTATCATTTAAGGAGATTAGCAAAAAAAAATTTATTTTTAATTTTGATCAATTCTCAAATGTAAAAAAGATAACAAAATCAATAGAAATTGTTTATGGTTTAAGAAACTTTATTGGTAATGCCAATAAATTTTCTAAAAACTCTATTTATATAAATTTAAAAAGTGACAGCGAGTTTACAGAAATTATAATCGAAGATGATGGAAATGGATATCCAAAAGATGTTTTGTCAAAAATTGGGGAACCATATTTAAGATCAAATGATCCTATTGATAAATCAAAAACAGGCTTGGGACTTGGTTTGTTTATTGGAAAAACACTTTTAGAAAAAAATTTTGCTTCAATTAATTGTAGAAACTCGAAAACAAGAACTGGTGCAGAAGTTGTTATTAAATGGAATAATAAAGATTTATTTAATATTTAATGAAATTTTCTTTTAGTTTCGAATAAAGAGCTTAATTGAGATATCATTACGTCTCCTAGTTCATTTACATCAGTGATTTTTATTGCTTTATCATAATATCTTGAAACATCATGACCAATACCAATTGCTAAAACCTCAATTTCAGTTTTGTTTTCTATGAATTTAACCATCTTCTTTAAATGTTTTTCTAAAAAATCACCTGAATTTACTGAAAGTGTAGAGTCATCTACTGGTGCACCATCAGAAATGACCATCATAATTTTTCTCTCTTCTTTTCTTTTCTTTATTCTATTGTAGGCCCAAGAAATAGCTTCACCATCTATATTCTCTTTAAGTAAACCTTCCTTCAACATTAAACCTAAATTGTTTTTGGCTTGTCTCCAGTGAGTGTCAGCTCCTTTATAAATTATATGTCTTAAATCATTTAATCTTCCTGGGGTTTTAGGTTTCGAGTTTTTATTCCAAAGCTCTCTACTTTGTCCACCTTTCCAATTTTTTGTGGTAAATCCTAAAATTTCTACTTTAACAGAACATCTCTCTAAGGTTCTAGATAATATATCAGCACATATTGCAGCAATCGTGATAGGTCTACCTCTCATTGATCCAGAATTATCTATCAACAAAGTGACAATTGTGTCTTTAAAATCTAAATCTTTTTCCTTTTTAAATGATAATGAATTGTAAGGGTCCATAATAATTCTTGGCAACTTGGAGCTATCAAGTAACCCTTCTTCTAAATCAAAATCCCATGCTCTATTCTGTTTTGCAAGTAATTGCCTTTGTAGTTTATTTGCAAGTTTAGTTATCACATCTTGAAACCCAACTAGTTGTTGGTCTAATGTTCTTCGAAGTTTTGCTGCTTCATCAGCATTTTCTAATTTTTCAGCTTTTGTTACCTCATCGTATTGAGTTGTAAAAATTTTGTAATCTAAATTAATACTATCAAGATTTTTTTGAACAATTTGTTCTGAACTTTGTTCATCAGACTCAGTATCTGAAAGTTGTTCATCAAGATTAAATTCATCAACATTATAATCAGCATCTAAACTTGCTTGTGTTTCTTGATCGTTATTTTCATCTTTATTGTCTTCTTTGTCTTTATCTTGATCATCGTTTGAAGGATTATCTTGTCCTTGATCTTGATTTTCCTCTTTTTTTTCTTCGTCTTCTTCACTTTGAAAAATATCCATTTCTTCTAAAATCTGAGAAAATCTTGAACCATAGTTTTCTTGATTTTCTAAATTTTCTTCTAAAAATTTTTTATGTTTTTCTATTGATTGTTCAAAGTCTTTTTCCCAAAAATTTAACATTCTAGTTGTTAAAGGATTTAATTTTATTTGATGAAAGTTCTTAAGCATATACAATTCAAATGCTTCAGTTACAGGCACATCTTCTTTTGTTTTTAATTGATCTTTCCTTTTAGTATTTATAATATTTGAGTAGTTTTCCTGAAAATTTTTTTCAATTCCTTTAAGCATTTTACCACCTAATGATTCATATCTTATCTTTTCAGCTATATTATAGAGTGATCTCGATGAATTATTCGATGGAAGATTTTTTTTATAAATAGCATCATTAGAAAATTTTTTTTTTAATGCAGCTGAATCGGTCTCTGCACGTAACTTAATAAAATCACTTGGTTTAGTTAAATTTTCAATTTCAATTGAATTTAATTCTTGTTTCTTTTCTTTTTCAGATTGCTTGTTAGCTAAATCAAAATCATCCGCAATTACTTTTGCAGTTGAAGTTAATGCAAGTCTAAATTTTTCTTTTAAGGCAGTTATCTTATCGCTCATCTAAATTTGAATATTTATCAATGATTCTGGTAGCTCTTCACCGAAACATCTTTGATAATATTCTGCGATAGTATTTTTTTCAATTTCGTCACACTTATTTAGAAAAGTTACTCTAAAAGCATAACCTGTATCTTTAAAAATTTCCGAGTTTTCTGCCCAATGCATTACTGTTCTAGGGCTCATTACAGTTGATATATCTCCTGCAACAAATCCTTTTCTAGTTAATGAGGCTACTTTTATCATATTAGCAACTTTCTCTTTGCCTTTTACGTTATTAAGATTTTTATTTTTTGCTAAAACTATATCTAATTCTCTTTCAAGACCAAGATAGTTAAGTGTAGTCACAATGTTCCATCTATCCATCTGGCCCTGATTTATTTGTTGAGTTCCATGATAAAGGCCTGTCGTATCACCAAGCCCAACAGTATTTGACGTTGCAAATAATCTAAAAAATTTATTTTGTTTAATAACTTTATTTTTATCAAGAAGTGTAAAGTTACCTTCAGCTTCTAAAACTCTCTGAATTACAAACATTACGTCTGGTCTACCAGCATCATACTCATCAAAAACAAGAGCAACTGGATTTTGTATAGACCAAGGCAAAATACCTTCGTTAAATTGTGTAACTTGTTTTCCATCTTTAAGAACAATCGCATCTTTTCCTATCAAGTCTATTCTACTAACATGACTATCTAGATTTACACGAATACATGGCCAATTTAATCTAGCTGCAATTTGCTCTATGTGAGTTGATTTTCCAGTGCCATGATAACCTTGAACTAAAACTCTTTTGTTGTGGGCAAAACCAGATATTATTGCCATCGTAGTGTCTCTATCAAATTTATAACTTTTATCTATTTCAGGAACATATTCATTTTTTTTTGAAAATGCGTCAACTTCCATTTCAGAGTCGATTCCAAAAGTTTGTTTTAATGAGATCTTTATGTCAGGCTGAATATTAAGATTAGGTGTCAATTTTTTCTCTATAAGTATTTTTAAGCTGTGTGTAAGCTAAAGTAATTAATTTAAGTTTTTCTTCATATTTTTTGTTTCCCGCATTTATATCGGGGTGATATTTTTTGACAAGCATTTTGAACTTATCTTGAACTTTTTTCCATTTTAATCCCACAGAAACTCCCAATATACCAAAAGCTTTGATATCTTTGTGATTAAATTTAAATTGACGCATATGATCATATTCACCGTTAATTTTATCTTTATCTAACTCATCTCTTAAAGTGTTATTCCAAAGAACTTTAAAGAAATTATCTGAAGAACTAAAACTTTGAGTTGGTTTATGCCAAATCATATCAGATTTTAAAAAATTTAAGACTTGGTCATCATTCATACCTGAAAAATAATTCCAATTTTTATTAAATTCTTTAACATGTTCTAAACAAAGCATTCTATATTTTTTACTATTATCTTTTTCTACTGGGGCTCTGTAGTCACCAATTTCGTTACAATTATTCCAGTCGCAAATATTTTTCATGATGTATAATAGATTTAATTTATGGATATAAATGAGTTAATTGCAATTGTAAAAAAAAAACTCACTGATCAAATTAGAATTGACAGTATAAATATTGAAGATAAATCATTTCTTCATAAAAATCATGCTGGAAATCAAGAGGGTAAGTTTCATTTAAAAATTACTTTAAGCTCAAGTGAATTAAAAAGTTTGAGTAGAATTGAAAGTAATAAAAAAATCTATAAAGTCTTAGATAAAGAACTAAAAGAGTATATACACTCTATACAAATATTAATTTCTTAACTGATTAGTCATAAACTTACCTAAGCTATCTTTTTTATATTCTTTATTTATAACTGGCAATCCAATCTTTTTTAATAAAACTAAGTTAATATTATCTGAATTATTTTTTTTATCTTTAATCATAAAAGATAATATTTTGTTTAAATCTTTGATTTTAAAAAATTTTTTTAATTTTGATGGTAAATTTGCTTTAGAAATATGATTTATAATTGAATTATAGTCATTTTTTTTTAGTAAGTTATTTTTTAGACTAAAATTTAAAGCACTTTTTATGCCCAGAATTACTGCTTCACCATGATTGAGTTTTTTCGAATAACCCAAAGAAGCTTCATAAGCATGTGCGAATGTGTGACCAAAATTTAAAATTTTCCTTAGATCTTTTTCTTTTTCGTCTTTTTCTACAACACTTTTTTTTATTTTACAGCTTTCGTATATAGCTTTTTCAATAAATGGTGATGAAAGGTTTAAAATTTTATCACTATTTTTATCTAGAAAATTAAAAAAATTTTTACTAGCGATTAAAGAATGTTTTAAAATCTCACCATAGCCACATACCACTTCTCTTTTTGGCAAGGTTTTTAAAAATTGAATATCAGATATAACTAGATCTGGTTGGTAAAAACTTCCGATCAAATTTTTTCCATACTTAGTGTTAACTCCAGTTTTACCTCCAATTGAGGAGTCTACTTGTGATAAAAGAGTAGTTGGAATATTAATGAATTTTAATCCTCTTTTAAATAGACTGGCCGAAAAACCACTGATATCTCCAGTAATTCCTCCACCAATGGATATAACACAATCTTCCCTAGAAAAATTTTTGTTAAGTAAAATTTCTAAAATTTTATTTACGTTGTTTAAATTTTTATTTATTTCACTAGCCTTGAAAAAGTGAACATAAATTTTTTTCTTATTAAGAGATTTTTTAACCTTGGAAACAATTATTTTTGAAATATTTTTATCAATAATTAGCAAACACTGCTTAAAATTAATTGAATTTTCTTTTAAAATTTTTGATATATTGCTTACTAAATTTGAACCAATAATAATTGAATATTCTTGAGTTTTAGTATTTATCTTTAACTTAATTAGTTTCATAATTTTTTAAAACTTTTTTAACAATTTCATTTTTCGACATTTTATCACATTTAATTTCATATAAAGCTTTAGAGTAAATGTTAGATCGTTTTTTTATTAAATCAATCAATTCATTATCTGTTGAATTAAAAGCAATAGGTCTTTTTTTACTATTTTTAATTCTATTGATTAATATTTCATCATTCCAGTTCAACCAAAAAGAGATATGGTTTTTCAAAACTTCTTTTCTAATAACTTTGTTTAAAAATGCACCTCCTCCTAGAGATACTACAGTTGAATGAATTTTAAGTATTTTTAAAGTTGTTTTTTCCTCAAATTTTCTAAAATAATCTTCACCTTTCGTCTCAAATATTTTTGATATAGATAAGCCTAATTCTTTTTCAATTTCTTTATCTACGTCCACAAAATCTAAACCTAATTTTTTTGCAACCAAGGATCCAATAGAGCTCTTACCAGAACCCATCATACCTAAAAACACAAGATTTTCTTTCGATTTCATAAGTTTCTTTATTGAAAAAACACAAATATGTCTTAATTTGAAATTAACTAAAGTTATATGCAATTTAATAAAAACACAAGTTCGGGGAGAACCAATATTGTTGGGCTAATTATAAAATCTATTATTGGTCTTGCAATAATTCTTGGACTTGCTTTTTTTATTAATAAAGTTGACTTTCCAGCTCCAAAAAAAGAAATAGAAAAAATTATTCCCAATGAAAATTTTAAAATTGTTAAATAAGAAAAATTTATCAATTATAATTATTTCTTTATTATTATCTCTTCCTTCAATTGCAGAGGAAAAACCAGTAGACATTTGGAATCTAGAAAAACAAGAATCTGATAGTGTTTCTGAAGAGAATTTATCATTAGAAAAAACTGAGCAAGAATCTCAAAGTAGCATTTATAAAATGCAGGCAGATAAAAATAAAGACTCTATAAAATTGGACCAAGACTTAACTTCAAAAACAATCAAAATTGCTGGATTATATGATCCTGAAGATTATGGTCTGAGCATTAGTATGTGGTCAAATTCAGATGGCTTATTATTAAAAAAACTTTTTGAAAGTATTAATAAATATGATCTCTCTGAAGATGCCTCAGAAATTCTTAATATTTCATTATTAACAAATGCATATCATCCAAGCCAAAATATTACAGATGACGAGTTTTTAAAATTTAAAACTAATTGGTTGATTAAAGACTCTAACTTTGAATTAATTGAGGAATATCTTATTAAAAATCAGATTACAAATCTCCATCCAGAATTAATGAAATATATGGTGGATCGATATTTATCACAATCTGACCTTAAAAAATCTTGTGAAATATTTTCCAAGATTAAAGAACCTTTAGAGGATGAATATTTATCTAAATTCAACTTATATTGTTTAATTAATTATGGAAAAAATGAAGAAGCACAATTAATTTTAGATTTAAAAAAAGAGTTAGGTTTTCAAGATGAATATTATGAAAATAAAATTAATTATTTATTTGGATATATAGATGAAGCAAATAAAGATGTGTCAGAGAATTCTATTTTAGATTTTCATCTAGCTCATAGAACAAATCCTGAATTTACATTTGAACCTAAAAAGGATACTCCTAAATCAATTTGGAAATATTTATCAACATCTAATTTATTATATAAAATTCAAGATTTAGAAATTACTGATTTAGATAAAATATCTACTATTGAAAAAGCTACACATGACAAAAATTATTCAGAAGAAGAATTATTTGAGTTTTATAAGCGATTCCAATTTAATTTAGAACAACTGTTAAATACAAAAGAGTCCTATAAAACTTTATCCTCTATTGAAGGTAAAGCTTTAGTTTATCAAAGATTACTTTTAACTGAAGAACCAAAACTGAAACTTGAACTAATGAAAATTTTAAAAGATATTTTTGAGTCTGAAGATATTGGTAATGCTTTTGATACAGAATTAGCAAAATTTTTAAAAAAAATTGACGAAACAGATGTGCCTTCTAACTTTACTACTTTTTACAACCAACATATAAAAAATGATGAAATTACTAATAAAAAAATTAAGTATAATAATAAAATATTACATCAATCAAAATTAGTAAATTATTTTAATGGAGATTATGCCAAGTCTAAAATTGAGGAGGACCTTGATAAGTTTCTAAAAAAAATAAAAAAAGATAAAAAATATTTTTTATCAAAGAAAGATATAATTTTTCTTGAGGCATTAAAATCTGATGGAATTGAAATCTCAAAAAAATATGAAAATCTATATGAAGTTAATAAATCAGAAATGCCAAGAGACATTCAAGAAATGATTAATAATAAAGAAACTGGAGCTGCATTACTTAGAATTATAGAAGTAATTGGACCAGAAAAAATTGAAGATATAGATGATGATACAGTTTATTTTATAATTAATACATTGAACCAATTAAATGCGGACTTAATTAGGAATAAGCTTTTATTAAAAGTTCTTCCTTTAAAAGTTTAGAAATTATAATAAAATAATTCAAGATGGCTGCTAAAACTATAATTACGGAACCTAATAAACTTCTTAGACAGATTTCAAAACCTGTCGAAAGTGTTGGTAAAGAAGAGCAACAACTAATGAATGATATGCTGGACACGATGTATGCAGCTAATGGTATAGGCCTTGCTGCAATTCAAATAGGTATTCCAAAAAGAATTATAGTAATGGATATAGGTAAAGATGAAAAAAAAGAACCCAGATATTTTGTAAATCCAGTTATTGTGAATAAAGATAAAATTAAAAATACACATGAAGAGGGATGCTTGTCAGTCCCAGATCAATTCGCAGAAATAGATAGACCAAGTAAATGTGAAGTAGAATATCTTGATTATAATGGAAAAAAACAATTATTAAAAGCTGATGGATTGCTTGCAACATGCATACAACATGAAATGGATCACTTAGAAGGAATATTATTTATAGATTACCTATCAAAATTAAAAAAATCTATGATTATAAAAAAACTATCTAAATTAAAATCAAATACTGCAGTTCTTTAATTCATGGCAAAAAAGATAGTTTTTATGGGTACCCCAATGTTTGCTGTACCTATATTAAAATCTCTATATCAAAATGGTTATCCTATATCAGATGTTTATACTCAACCTCCTCAAAAATCACAAAGAGGTCAGAAAATTAATAAATCACCTATACAAGGGATTGCTGAAACTTTAAATTTAGATTTTAGAACTCCAAAATATTTAAAAGATAATAAAGAGGAATATGAATATTTTCAAAGTATAGATGCTGATCTTGCAATAGTTGTTGCATATGGACAAATTATTCCAAAAGAATTTTTAACTTTAACTAAAAAAGGATTTATTAATATTCATGCATCTCTTTTACCAAAATGGAGAGGTGCAGCACCTATACAAAGATCTATAATGAATCTTGATACAGAAACAGGAGTTAGTATCATGAAAATAGCTGAGGAACTTGATACAGGCCCAGTATGCAATACCTATAAAATAAATTTAGAAAATAATTTAAATGCTAGTGACGTGGCTGATAAATTATCTTTAATAGCAGCTGAAAAAATATTAGATAATATTGATAATATTTTGGAAGATAGAGTAAAATTTATTGATCAAGATCATTCAAAGGCAACATACGCATCTAAAATTCAAAAAGCCGAAGGTGAAATTCATTGGAATGATGAAGCAAAAGTTATTATTGGAAAAATAAATGGTTTGCATCCAGCGCCGGGTGCTTTTTTTATTTATAAAGGTGAAAGATATAAAATTTTAAAAGCAGAAATTGGTAATGGTGTTGGAAAACCAGGAGAGATTGTTTCAAATTATTTAGAAGTTGTTTGTGGAGATAAGCAAACGATAAAAATTAAAGAAATCCAAAGACAAGGAAAAAAGCCCCAAAATATTGGTGAATTTATGCTTGGATCACAGATAAAACAAGGAACTGTAATTTAAATGGCTAGGTATCAATTGCTTATTGAATATGTGGGTACAGATTTTAGGGGTTGGCAAATTCAAAAAAAAGGCTCAACAATTCAAGGGCTTATTCAAGAAAAATTAACAAAACTTCTAAAAGAAAAAATAATTTTAAACGGTTCTGGCAGAACTGACACTGGAGTTCATGCTATTGAACAGTCTGGACACTTTGATTGTAAAAATGAAATTAAAGATTTATCAAAGTTTTTAAAATCAATTAATCATTTTTTAAATGACCAAGGTGTTGCAATAAAAAAGATAAGAAAAAGAAGTAATAAATTTCACTCAAGATTTTCTGCAAAACAAAGGATTTATAAATATATAATTTTTAATCAAATCAGTGCTCCAGTTATTGAAAAAAAAAGAGGATGGCATGTTAGAAAACCTTTGGATTTAGATTTAATTAAAAAGGGAGCAAAAAAATTAGTTGGAACTCATGATTACTCTACTTTTAGATCTTCAAGCTGCCATGCTAAAAGTCCAATTAAGACAATCAAATCAGTGAAAGTTAAATCATTGAAAAGTAAAATAGAAATTGAATTTAACTCACAATCTTTTTTACAGCAACAGGTTAGATCTATGGTTGGTTGCTTAAAATACTTAGGTGAAAAAAAATGGGATTTACAAAAATTCAATAAAGTATTTAAATCTAAAAAAAGAATTCTATGTGCACCACCTGCACCACCTGAAGGTCTTTTTTTAATGAGAGTTATTTATTAATTTATTTTTATTACTCATTGCAAATTTTTTATTAATTCGCCATCTAGACTCTGATCTTACTATATAGCCACAGCAATTTTTAGATTTACATTTACATGGAAACTGTTTGTAGTTTTCATCATAACCAAATCCATAATCGCACGTAAGTTCTTCACCTTTTTTAATATCTCTTATGGCTTTGACCCATAATTTTAATCCTTTACCATCGTAGTCACAATTATTATCACACGAATGATTAATTAATCTCGCAGTATTCCATGAAAAATCACCATCAAGATCATACCTTTTGTTAACTGTAAATAAGTAGATAGGTTTACTGTTATCATATTTGTCAGACTCTTCAGTTTGTTTTTTTGTAATTAATTTACCTATATAGTCAATTATTCTTGTACCCTCTTTAATATCTTTAGTTGCGTATAATCCTTTGCCTTTTTTATCAATGTCGGACTTTTTAATTCTATAGAGTTTCATAGGAGTTTTTTAGAGTTTATATTTTAATTATCAATTAAATTCTATCAGAGCATCCACATGTCTTTTAGTACTCTGTTGAAGAGCCTTAAGATCATAACCCCCTTCGAGAATTGAAACTACATTTTCGTTACATATTGATTTAGAAATTTCTAATGTTCTTTTTGTTAAGTGGTAAAAATCTTCTGAACTGAGTCTTATCTGTGCTAAAGGATCATCGATATGAGCATCAAAACCCGCAGAAAATAACAAAAATTCTGGTTTAAATTCTTTTAATTTTTTTAATACATGTTCATATGCATTTAGATATTCTTCAGCTGTTGTACCTGCTTCAAGTGGAATGTTTAAAATATTATTAAACTTACCTTTTTCTTTTTCTGAGCCACTTCCTGGATAGTAAGGATATTGATGAGTTGAAATATATAACACTTTTTCATTATTATAGAAAATATCTTGTGTTCCATTTCCATGATGAACATCAAAATCTATAATTGCAACTTTATTGTACTTATATTTTTCAATTAGATAATTAGCGCCTACTGCAACATTATTATATATACAAAATCCCATAGCTTTGTTTTTTTCTGCATGATGACCTGGTGGTCTTACAGCACAAAACGCATTTTTAAATTCTTTTTTTTGAACACCATCGATGGCTGCGATTATAGATCCTACAGCATCTTTTGTTGCCTCTTTGCTTCCAGGCGAAACTACGGTGTCACCATCAAGAAAAGCTAAACCATTCTCTGGAAACGATTTATTAACCAAGTTTATGTATTCAGTAGAGTGTGTATTAATTAAAAAAGATTGATCAAATTTAGTTGGTTTTTTCCAAACTAATTCTTTGTTATCAATTTTTTTAAAGTTATCAATAACTGCTGTAACCCTATCAATTTTTTCTGGATGTCCATCACCTGTATTATGATTTTGATAAGTATCAGAGGTAATTAAACCTGTTTTCACTTAAAATAATTTTGTAAAATATTTGAGTAAATCAAAGTAAGTTTTTTTAAGTCAGACAACGAAACAGCTTCATCTACTTTGTGCATTGTTTTACCAACTAAACCAAATTCTAAACAAGGAGCTATTTTTCTAATAAATCTTGCATCAGAAGTACCACCTGTTGTAGACAGTTGAGGTTTAATTTTTGTAATTTTTTTAATGATATCTCTAATCATAAAAGTTGTATTATTTGGCTTTGTAAGAAACGCTTCACCAGAAACACTATAATCTATTTTATATTTTGATTTATTCTTACTGCTTATTTTTTTTATAATTTTATCAATTTTCTTTTTTAAAGAGCTTGAAGAGTGTTTATTATTAAATCTAATATTAAATGTAGCATTTGCTAAGCCTGGAATTACATTATCTGCAGAATTATCAATATTGATTTTAGTAACCTCAAGATTTGTTGGTTGAAAATCCTTTGTACCATTATCAAACTTAATTTCTTTTAATTCTTTTAGAATTTGCACGAGTGCTGTGGATGGATTATTTGCTCTTTGAGGATAGGCGACATGACCTTGAATCCCTACAATTGACAGTCTACCAGTCATACTTCCTCTTCGTCCTATTTTAATCATTTCACCTAATTTATTAGGATTAGTAGGCTCACCAACTAAACAAAAATCTATTTTTTCTTTTTTCTTTCTTAAATAATCGACTACTTTTTTAGTGCCATTGATTGCCACTCCTTCTTCATCTCCTGTAATTAAAAGACTAATAGAGCCATTAAATTTTCTTTTATTTTCAACAAAACTACATACTGCTGAAACAAATGCAGCAATAGAGCTTTTCATGTCATTAGCACCTCTTCCAATTAAGTAACCTTTTTTGATAGAGGGTTTAAACGGATTTACAGTCCAATCTTTTAAATTTCCTGCAGGAACAACATCTAAGTGGCCCGCATAACAGAAATTTGGACCTTTATTACCAAGTCTTGCGTAAAGATTTTTAACTGGTTTGCTATTCTTTTCTTTGAACTCTAAAATTTTAGTTTTAAATCCTAGTGTTTTGAGTTTTTTTTCTAAAAACTTCATTATTCCAGCATCAATAGGTGTAACAGTTGGAAATTTAATTAGCTCCTTAGCTAATTGAAGTTCATTAATTGATGCCATAATAAATCTATTCTCTTAAAAGATCGTTAACAGAAGTTTTGGATCTTGTTTTTTCATCCACCTGTTTAATGATAACAGCACAATAAAGCGATGGGGCAGAGGCATTATTTTTATCAGGCAATGATCCAGGAACCACAACAGAATAAGGAGGAATTTTTCCATAAGTTATTTCTCCAGTTTTTCTATTTACTATTTTAGTTGATTGTCCAATATACATACCCATACTTAAAACAGATCCTTCTCCAACAATAACACCTTCAACTACTTCTGACATTGCTCCAATAAAACAATTATCTTCAATAATAGTTGGTAATGCTTGAGCAGGTTCTAACACTCCACCAATTCCACTTCCTGCAGAGATATGACAATTTTTTCCTATTTGGCAACAACTACCAGCACGACTGAAGGTATCCATCATAGTACCTTCATCAATATAAGCTCCAATATTAACATAGCAGGGCATTAGCACTGCATTTTTTCCAACAAAAGAACCTTTTCTTACAGGAGAATTTGGCACCATTCTAAATCCAGCTTTCTCATGATCTTCTTTTGTCCAACCAGCTGTTTTTCCTTTTAACAAATGTGCTTTATCATACCAGCTACTGTAAGGACCATTTAAATTTTCCATTGGGTAAATTCTAAAGCTTAACATTATAGCTTTTTTAATATGCTGATGAGTAACCCATTCACCATTAATTTTTTCTGCAACTCTAACTTTACCACTATCTAAATCAGCAATCATTTGATTGATGGTATCTTTTAAACTTTGTTCAGAATCTTGGTTTACGTTATCTCTATTTTCCCACGCATCATTTATTATTTTTTCGATATCACTCATATTTTTTAATTAGATAGTTAATTTAATTATTCTTTAATACATTAATTTCTTGAAGAAAAGAAGGCAAGTTCTTAATCTTATAATCTATATATGGTTTGTCCGAGTCTTTTTTAGCAAAGGTCTCTTCATTTTCTAACCAACAAGTTTTCATTCCTAAATTCTTGGCTTGCTCTAAATTGTGAGCGATATCTTCAATTAAAATTGATTGATTTGGATCTAAATCAAATTTTTTTATCAATTTTTGATATGGATCTAAGTGGGGTTTTGGAACATAATTTGCATCAGTTATATCAAAAGCTCCGTCAAATAATCCTTCAATACCAAGTTGTTTTGTAACATTTTCAACGTGTGCATGAGATCCATTGGTAAAAATAATCTTTTTTTCTTTTAATTTAATAAGTTCTTCTCTTAAAATTTCATCTTTTGGAAGCCAACTAATATCAATGTCGTGAACAAATTCTAAAAATTCTTGTGGATCAATATTATCATGGTTCATTAGGCCTGAAAGTGTTGTTCCGTACTCATAAAAGTATTTTTTTTGAATTTCTTTTGCTTTTACTAGATCAACATTAAATTTTTCAGAGATGAAAGAGGACATCTTTTTATCTACTTCTGAAAAAACTTGAGTTTGACCACTATAAAGAGTGTTATCAAGATCAAATATCCAATATTTTATATCAATTAAATCTTTCATTGTCTTATTAAGGTTCCCGATCCTTTGTCAGATAATAGTTCAAAAAGAATAGAATGGTTTTTACGACCATCAATAATAACAACACCTTTTACCCCATTACTTGCAACATCTAAACAATTGTTAATTTTAGGAATCATCCCTCCAGTAATGGTTTCATTTTCAATTAACTCTTTTATTGAATTTGAATTAATTTCAGGAATTAGTTTTTGGTTATTATCTAAAACACCCTCAACATCACTCATAATTATTAGTCTTCTAGCTTCAATTTTTTTTGCAATTGATCCTGCTGCTGTATCAGCATTTATATTGTATGTTTGACTATTTTCATCCAAGCCCAAAGGTGCAATTACTGGAACCTTTTTATTGTTCACAATTTGATCAATAATATTTTTATCAATGTCAGTAGGTGTTCCAACAAACCCTAATTCATCATTTTCTTTAATTACACTAATAATATTATTGTTTTTAGAATTAATTATTTCACTATTACAAGACTCATTTTTCAAAGCTTCAACTATTTCGTGATTAAATTCTATTAACACTTGTTCGACTACTTCAATAGTTTCTTTTCCTGTAACCCGAAGTCCTTTAATAAATTCACTTTTAATTCCAAGTTCATTTAACTTATTACTTATTCTTTTGCCCCCACCATGTACAACTATTGGAATAAAGCCTAACTTATTAAGTGTAGTAATATCTTTTATAAAAATATTAAATAAATTTTGATCGACTAGAACACTGCCACCACATTTTATGACAATGTATTCACCGTTATATTTTTCTAGATATCTTTTTACTTCATTAATTGAAGGACCATCTGATGGAAGGATTTTATTTAACTCTTCTTCTTTGACTTCCAGCATTAAGTGGTTGTTTTAATAGTAGTTCTTTTCATAATGAACACCTGTTGAGCCATTGTTAAAATATTATTAACAGTCCAGTAAATAACTAATCCTGCAGGGAATGGAGCTAAAATTATTGTAAGGAAAAGTGGAAAGAACATAAATATTTTTGCCTGCATTGGATCTGTTGGTGCCGGATTAAGTTTTTGTTGGATAAACATTGATACACCCATTGCAATAGGCCAAGCACCAATCATTAAAAATGAAGGAACATCATAAGGCAATAAACCAAATAAATTGAAAAGAGATGTTGGATCTCTTTCTGATAAATCTTGTATCCATCCAAAAAATGGCATTTGTCTCATTTCAATCGTTACAAACAATACTTTGTATAATGCAAAAAATACTGGAATTTGAACCAGTATAGGCAAACATCCAGACATAGGATTAACTTTCTCTTTTTTATAAAGTGCCATCATTTCTTGCTGTAATTTCATTTTGTCATCTTTATGAAGCTCTTTAAGTCTTACCATTTCAGGCTGAAGAGCTTTCATTTTTGCCATGCTTCTAAATGAAAAGTTTGCAAGTGGAAAGAATGCTAATCGAATACAAATTGTGATAGCAATGATAGCAAGACCATAGTTTCCAAGCAATTTAAAGAAATAATCTATACCGTGGAATAGTGGCTTTGTAATAAAATATAAAAATCCCCAATCAATTGCTAAATCAAACTTATCTATATTTAAAGACTCAGCATATCCATCAATTATATCAACTCTTTTTGCAGCCACTATTACTTGTAACTTATCTTCGATACTTGAGTTTCCTCTAAGTTCTAATGGATCTGTAGCAACAAAATTAGCTCGAAACTTATCTTTATAATCAAAAGTAGTTTTAAATTCTTTACCACTTGGTGGAATTAGTGATGTGATCCAAAACTTATCTGAAATTCCAAGCCATCCTTTTTGAGAAGTTTTTGAAAACTTTTCTTCTTGAATATCATCGTAATCTTCTTCAATTAATTCCTCATCCAATGTTGCAATAAGCCCTTCGTGAAGAATGTAAAAATTTGAAATATCTGGAATTTCTTTTCTAATAATTTGTCCATAAGAATAAAAATCATAATTTTTATTTGTTGAATTGATTACTTTTTGGTTAATTGTGAATAAAAAATTGTCATCTAAAGTTATTTGTTTTTCAAAAGTAATTCCCTGATCATTAGTCCAATACAATTTAACAGGTGATTGGTTAGTAAGTTTACTATTTCCTAATACAGACCATACAGAGTTTGAATCTGGAATATCAATATTTTTATCAGTAGTAATAAATCCACTTTCTATGAAGTAGCCATCTTTGGTATTCCTTGGCGATAAAAGTTTGACTTTTTCATCACTTTCTAATGCAACATTATATTCCTTAAAGGTTAAGTCATCTATTGCTGCACCTTTTAAAGAAATTGAGCCAACAATGCTTTGGTTTTCAAACTGAATTCTTTTATTTTGGCTTAAAGCCTCATCTCTAGTAATTTCAGTAACAGTTTCTTTTTGATCCAAACTAGGGGCATCTGAATTTTGTTCAGTTTTATTTTTTTCTGTTAATTGTTCTTTAGTAATTGGTGGTGGCGCAAAAAAAAGTGAATAAAGAATAATCACTGCGGCTGACAAAGAAATAGCTGCAATTACGTTTTTAGTGTCCATCTACTTCTTAGCTTTCATTTGTTTTTTTACTGGATCAAAACCATCTCCCCCACCTAAAAATTTTATAGGATGACAAGACAAAATTCTTTTTAAGCTTATGAAGCTACCTTTTGCTAAACCAAATTCTTTTAAGGCCTCTATGCTATATTCAGAGCAGGTTGGTAAATATCTACAAGACTGACCAAGTAATGGACTGATTAGAAATTTATAACCTTTGATAAATTTAATTAAAATATTTGTGAAAATGTTCATTATTTAATTTTTTCTAAATCCTGAAATAGAGTTTCTTTTATATTTTTGTACTCATTGTTTAGCATAGTTGACTTAGCAATAACAAGATATGAATAGTTGAATTTTAATGTTATTTTTTTTACTGCTTCATTAACAATATTTCTTAACCTACGTTTAATCTTGTTTCTTTTAACAGCATTACCAATTTTCTTTTTGGTTACAAAACTAATATTTAGTTTGTTGTTATCTTTATTAGCTAGATTGCCAAAAAAAATTGTAACATATTTGTTAGAAATTTTTTTTTGCTTTAGTAGATTTTTGAATTCCTCGTTTATTGAAAGAGCAAGTATTTTGCTTTTCATTTATCTAGACTGATACGGTTAACGATTTTCTTCCTCTTGCTCTTCTTCTAGCTAAAAGTTTTTGTCCGCCCTTAGTTTTCATTTTTGATCTAAAGCCATGTTTTCTGGCTCTTTTAACGTTAGATGGTTGATATGTTCGCTTCATAAAATGTGATTAAAATTTATTAATTTTCGCCCTTTATAGTAATTAAATATATAAATAGCAAATAGAAGATTTTATAAATTGTATTAGATTCAATGGAAAAAACTAAAAAAATTAAAATATTTGTAGGGTTATTTTATATAACAGCCATTTGTTTATTTTTATATTTTTTCTTTTCAAAATTTACCCTTCAGGAATTAACCTCTTATGATTTTATCAGAGAAAATAGATCTTATTTTTTTGAGCTTAAAAATTCAAATTTATTTTTGTTATCAATAATTTTTTTATCGTTGACAATATTGTGGGTGTTTCCATTTTTGGGGTTTGGGTCTCCAGTAGCCTTGCTGGGGGGATTTATTTTTGGAAAATGGATTGGAACATTACTAGTTGTTTTAGGATTAAGTATTGGTGCAACTTTTATATATTTATTTGGTAATTATTTTTTAAAAGAATTAATTAGAGAAAAATTTTTAAATAAATTTCAAAACTTTGAACAAAAATTTAAAAAATCTGAATTTATTTATTTATTAATTTATCGATTTATAGGAGGAATACCTTGGCAGTTAAGTTGTCTCTTACCAACTCTTTTTAATGTAAAAGTAAATAATTTTTTCTTTGCAACTTTAATTGGAATTATACCACAAATATTCTTAGCCGTTTCTATTGGTAGTGGTTTAGAAAAAGTTGTTGATCAGAATTCAGAAGTTCCAGGAATATCTGATATAATTTTTTCAACAGATATTTATTTGCCAATTCTAGCTTTTTTTGGATTAATTATATTATCAATTTTTTTAAGAAAAATTTTCTACAAAAATTAATTATGGTGCTCCCACCCTGTACTGACCAGGGAATTAGTCATTACCAATGACTTGATATACCATTTATCTATAGGAGCTTATAAGCAATTTGTATTTTATTGATAATAAAGCATTTTTTTCAAAATATTGCCTTAATTTTTTGACTAATATGATTTATATCTACGTGAGAAAAATTTTATGGGAATTCATTACGATTATAAATCTACTAAAGGTAATAAGCTTATGGAGAAGCAAGCTAAAAGAGAAAAAAAACTTGCTGAAAAAAGAGCTAAACGTTTAGCGAAAGAAGGTCCAAAAGAAGAAGAAGTTAAGCCAAAAGTATTAGATGCCTCTAAACCGATAACATTAGATTTTCTGACAAATCCAGATAAAGAATGAATTCAAAAGATAAAAATGAGCGTTTAAGTTTAGCGTTAAGAAAAAATTTAAAAAAAAGAAAACTTTTTCAAAAAAAAAACCAAGAAGAAAAATAAATAAAAAATGTCAGTTCTTTCAGATAAGTGGATTAGAAAAATGTCAAAAGAGGAAGGTATGATTTTTCCTTTTGAAGAAAAACAGGTCAGAGGTGATAGTATTTCTTATGGATTATCATCGTTTGGATATGATGCGAGAGTTTCTGATGAATTTAAGATATTTACAAATGTTAATTCAGAGATAGTTGATCCAAAAAATTTTAAACCAACAAACTTTGTCACTAAAAATACATCAGAATGTATTATTCCACCAAATTCATTTGTTTTAGCAAGAACTGTTGAAAAGTTTAAAATTCCAGATGATGTATTAGTTATTTGTCTCGGTAAGTCTACTTATGCAAGATGTGGGATTATTGTAAATGTGACGCCTTTAGAGCCAGGTTGGGAAGGGTATGTAACACTTGAATTTTCGAACACCACACCTCTTCCGGCAAAAATATATGCAAATGAAGGTGTTGCCCAATTTGTCTTTTTAAAAGGAAATGAAAAACCAGAAGTGACTTATGCAGATCGTGATGGAAAATATATGGGTCAAACTGGGGTAACGCTACCTAAAGTTTAGTCATGCAAAAACTAGAAGTCTTTGGAGCAAACAAGCTCAAAGGACAAATAAAAATATCAGGTTCAAAAAATGCATCTCTACCAATTTTAGCTGCAACTTTATTATCAAAAAAAAAAATTTTATTAAAAAATTTACCTAGAGTAAAAGATATTGAGACGATGGTTAGTTTATTACAATCATTAGGATCTAAAATTAAGTTTAATAAGAACAACTTAGTTATTGATAATATCAAACAAACTAAAAGTTTTGCTTCTTATAGTTTGGTTAAAACTATGAGGGCAGGAATTTTAGTTCTTGGACCTTTACTTGCTAAATTTGGTAAAGCTAAAGTATCACTTCCAGGTGGTTGTGCAATTGGTACCAGACCTGTAGATATCCATTTAAATGCTTTATCAAGTTTAGGGGTTAAATATAAAATTGTTCAAGGGTATGTTCATGCGACAGCACCTAAAGGATTGATTGGAAATAAAATCAGATTTCCAAAAATATCTGTTGGTGCTACAGAAAATTTGATAATTGCTGCAAGTTTTGCAAAAGGAACAACTGATTTAAGAAACTGCGCTATTGAACCTGAAATAAAGGATTTAGTTAATTTTTTAAAAAAAATGGGATGCAATATTAAATGGGTTGGTAAGCGTTCAATCAAAATTGAAGGAGTGACCGAAGTCAAAGAAACTAGTTATTCAGTAATGTTTGATAGAATAGAGGCTGGAACATATTTAGTTGCAGCAGCTGTGACAGAAGGAAATTTAAAGATAAAAAATATAATTTCAAAAATTATCCAAACTGAAATTAATACTTTAAAAAAAATAGGTGCTAAAATTAAAACTATGAAAGATGAAGTTCATATTATTGGTAATAAAAAAGTTAAGAGTATGAATATAAAAACTGCACCATACCCTGGTTTTCCAACTGATTTACAGGCTCAAATGATGGTATTGCTATGTAAAGCAAACAAACAATCCATAATTAAAGAAGATATTTTTGAAAATAGATTTATGCATGTTGCTGAATTAAATCGAATGGGTGCTAAAATTTCAACTAATGGTAATAAGGCAAAAGTTAGTGGTAATATTAATTTTGAAGCAGCTGAGCTGATGGCAACAGATCTAAGAGCTTCAGTTTCATTAATTCTTGCAGCTTTAACTACTAAAGGAAAATCGGTTATTAATAGAATTTATCATCTTGATCGTGGATATGAAAATATAGAAAAGAAATTAAAAAAAGTTGGAGCAAAAATTAGAAGAGTTAACTAATGGATAAGAAATATTTAGCAAAAATTATTGCAACAGATAATGAGGGTTTGCAAATGATCTCAGCTTGTAGTGCTGGGGCAAAAGTTAAGGTCTCAGATATAAAGTATCTAGCGGCAAATAAAGTTTTCTTATTATCAATTGAGAGAACTAAAGTCGAAACTGATCAGGAAGATAAGAAAATCAACAGCATTTGTAGGTTCGATTTTGTTGATAAAGTGAAATCTAAAAATATAGATCAAAAAAATGAAGATTTAGTTTTAGAATTGATAGGAATAGACTATTTAAAAAATAATGATGAATATGAAATAAATTTAATCTTTAATAACAATTCTCACATTGCTTTGACTACAGAAACAATTGAGGTAACACTAGATGATCAAAACGAAATAAAAGACTGATGAAAATATTAAATAGTATTAGTAAAAATTTTGATAAAAATTTAGATAGCTTTCTTTTACAAAGAAAGAGAAAAGTTCAATCTAATTCTGTTTCAGTATCAAGTATCATTAAAGATGTTAGAAAAAATGGAGATAAAGCATTAGTAAAATATGAGAAAAAATTTAATCAAAATAATGTAATTGTACCATCTCAAAAACAGATTTCTAATTCAATAAAATCACTTGATAAAAAAGTTAAGCAAGCAATTGATATTGCATACAACAGAATTTACAAATTTCACTCACTTCAAAAATTTAAAAATATTTCGTATGTTGATAAATATAAAAACAAACTTGAGTATAAATATTTACCGTTAGAGTCAGTTGCAATATATGTACCTGGTTCAACTGCCTCATATCCTTCAAGTGTATTAATGAATGCCATTCCTGCAATTGTTGCAGGTGTTAAAAGAATTGTAATGATTAACCCTGGGTTTAAGGGAAAGCAAAACCCTGCCGTTTTATATGCTGCTCGTAAATGTAAAATTAAAGAAATCTATTCAATAGGTGGTCCGTCAGCAATAGCAGCTGTTGCTTATGGAACAAAAAAAATTAAGAAAGTAAATAAAATAGTTGGTCCTGGTAATGCATATGTAGCAGCCGCTAAAAAGGAAGTTTTTGGCGATGTTGGAATTGAGGGAATGACCGCAGGACCTTCTGAAATCACTATTGTTTGTAATAAATTTTCAAATCCGGAATGGGTTGCGAGCGATTTAATAGGCCAAGCAGAACACGATAATCTTGCCCAATGTATTTTAATTTCAAAAGATAAATCTTTAATTGATCAAGTTAAAAATGAAATTTCTAAACAATTAAAAGAAATTCCAAGATCTTCTATTGCAAGACAAAGCTTATCAAGCAATGGAATATTAATGCACATTAGTTCTGATAAAAAAATAATAGATGTTGTGAATAAAATAGCCCCTGAGCATTTAGAGCTAAATGTTAAAAACTATAAATCTTTTGTGCCAAAAATTAAAAATGCAGGTTCTGTTTGCTTAGGTAAATATGCTGTTATGGCAATGACTGATTATAATGTTGGATCAAACCATATATTGCCAACTAATGGTTCAGCAAAATATTCAAGTGGAGTAAGTGTAAATGAATTTTATAAACGGATTTCCTATATAAACTTATCTAAAAAGGGTATTGAAAGTCTTGGCCCTTCAGTTATAACACTTGCAAATTATGAAGGATTAGCAGGACATGCTCAATCTGTAAAAAAAAGAATTAGGAGAAAATAAAATTGTCTAAACAAGATTTGCTTGAATTTAAAGGAAAGGTCATGGACCTATTACCAAATGCAATGTTTAGAGTTAAGCTAGAAAATGGGCATACCGTTACAGCTCATACAGCTGGTAAGTTGAGAAAAAATAGAATTAGAGTATTGCAAGGCGATAACGTGACAGTCGAAATGACACCTTACGACCTTACAAAAGGCAGAATAATCTTTAGAGGTTAATTTTTGCCTCGGTAGCTCAGGAGTAGAGCAGAGCCCTGAAAAGGCTTGTGTCGGAGGTGCGAATCCTTCCCGAGGCACCACCATTCACTTTTCGTCTTGAAATAATCATAAAAGAAATTAACTTAATTTAATAATAAATAACAAAAGGACTAAGAAATAAGATGAGTACACTAACTGGTAAAATTAAATGGTATAACGGCAAAAAAGGCTATGGGTTCATTGAAAGAGATGACAAAGAAAAAGATGCCTTTGTACATGCATCAGCAGTTAAAGCAGCTGATATGAGATATCTAAATGAAGGTGATAAACTTGAGTTTACACTAGAAGACGGTCCAAAAGGTCCTTCTGCAGTTAATCTAAAAAAAATAGACTAATTTAAAAATATTTCAAAGGGCGTTAAATCTATAAAATAGATTAACGTCCTTTTTTAATTAAAATCTTGAATAATCATAATTTTTGTCTAAAAGACTGCTCATGATTATAAATATTACATATAGAGAGACTTCAAGAAGTACTCATAGAATCTGTTTCCATAGCCTGTAGGCTATTTATTTATAATATAATTTTTAATCCACACAAAAATAATATAAAAACAAGGAATGCCTGGGTGGTGTAACGGTTAGCACGAAAGTTTGTGGAACTTTAAGTTTGAGTTCGATTCTCAGCCCGGGTACCAAAAAATGAATAAAGAAAATAAATTAGTTCCTGGATTACCTTCAGGATTTGAAGATCGTTGGGATAAAAAACTTCTTCTCAAAAAAAAGCTATTAAAAGCTATTGAGAATAATTTTAATAAGTTTGGAGCAGAAGCTCTTGAGACCCCTTCGTTTGAAATTAGTGAAAACATAGGATCTTTTCTTGCAGAAGACGATAGCAACCCTATGTCTGATGTATTCTCGTTCCAAGATGGTGAAAAAAGTATAACGCTTCGATATGATTTATCAAGCCCACTTTCAAGATTTGTAGCTCAAAACAACCAAGAACTGCCATCTATTTTTAAACGGTATCAAATCCAAAATGTATTTCGTAACGAAAAAGCTGGAAATGGTCGTTATAGAGAATTTATGCAAGCCGACTTTGATATTGTAGGAAATGTTAATCCTGCTCAAGCTAATGCAGAACTTTGTAATTTAATATCAAGCACATTATCAGATTGTGGTTTAAACAAAGATCAATTTACAATCAATGTGAGTAATAGAAAAATTGTTCAAGGTTTAATTGATGAATTAAAAATTTCTGAAGAAAAACAAATAAAAGTTATCAGAGCAATCGATAAATTAGATAAGCCTGGGTTTGGCCTAAAGGGAGTTGAAGATTTATTAAAAAAAGAGAGAAAAGATCAAAGTGGAGCCATTACTAAAGGAGCTGAGTTATCTGATGATCAAGCAGCACAAATATTAAATTTTCTAAAAATAAAAGATTTAAAAGAATTAAAACAAACTTTAAAAAATCCATTATCCCAAGAAGGAATAAGTGAGTTAGAAAATGTATTCGAAGTACTTGGATATGGATCAAATTTAAATCAGGTTAAAACTAATTTTACAATTGTAAGAGGCCTTGCTTATTATTCTGACTTTATCGTAGAGACTAATTTAAATTTCAAAGTCACAAACAACAAAGGCAAAGAAGTAGATATTGGAAGTATATGCTCAGGGGGAGCTTATGCAAAATTGATATCAAGATTTAGAGGAGTTGATATTCCAGGAACAGGAATAAGCTTTGGTGTTGATCGGTTATTATTTGCTTTAATGCAATTAGATCAAATTAAAGTTGAAGATCAAAAACCAGTTCTAGTTTGTGTAATGGATGAAAAATACTTAAAAAATTATTATGAATTAGTAGATCAGCTAAGAGATAATAATATTAATGCTGAAATTTTTTTAGATAGCAAAAAAAATCTAGGTAAACAATTAACCTTTGCAAATAAACGTGAATTACCAGTTGCAATCATTTGTGGAGAAAATGAGTTTAAAGATAACACGGTTACTATTAAAAACCTTAAAGGTGTTAAGGGCGAAAATAATCAAACAATTCCAAAAGCTGATTTAATTAATGAAGTCAAAAAACTTATCTGAAAATATCCTTAGATCAGTAAAGTCTAAAGGATTTAAGTATATTGATTTACCTTCAGTAATTGAGGCCAATCATATTGTTCAAAGATCAGGTGAAAACTTTAGAAAATTTATATTTTCTTTCATTGATCAAAACGGAAGTGAGCTTTGTCTTAGACCAGATTTAACCATTGCATCATGTCTTAGATATTTAGAAAATAATTTAAAGGGAAAAGAGAAGATTTTTTATAGCGGTCAAGCTTATCGAAAGTCACAAAATAAAAAAGACTCTATTATTAGAGATCAGGTTGGATTTGAAATCATTGGATCTAAAGATGAAAAAAATGATGACAAAGAAATTATCAATACTTCTTTAAAGTCTCTTCAAAATATTAAATATACATCAGGCATATTAACAATTGGCAACGTTGAAATCTTTAATTTGTTAATTTCAAAACTAGATATCCCAAAGCGTTGGAAGTTAAGATTATCAAGACATTTTTGGAGAGAAAAATATTTTAATGATCTCTTAAAGAGATTAGAAACTAATTCGGATGTAGATCCAACTATTGTTGAGATTGATAAGGAGCGATATTTTAAAATGTTAAATGAACATCAATCCAAAGTTATCGCAGGAAGGTCAATTGATGAAATTTTAAAAAGATTTGATAACAAAATTAGGGATCCAAGAGGAACAAAAAAAGGTGAAAATGTATCAAAAATAATTAAAGAGTTTTTGAAAATTAAATGTCCAATTAATAAAGCTGCAAGTGAACTTAATAAGTTTTTTAAAAAAAATAAAATTAATTTAGTAGTTGATCAAAAATATTTTCCAACTTCAAATAATAAAATTTTAAAACTAAATGTAGTTTTCTCAACTTCATTTGGAAGACAATTAGAATATTACACAGGCATGGTGTTTAAAATTGATATCAATTCTAAATCAAAAAAAAGAAACATAATTAACGGTGGAAGATATGATAAATTAATTTCAGACCTTGGAGCAAAAAATCAAGTACCCGCAGTAGGTGCGGCACTTAATTTAAATTATTAATGATTATTTGGTTAGCATCATATCCAAAGAGTGGCAATACATGGTTAAGATCATTATTGTCAGGATATTTTTTTTCGAAAGACGGATCATTTAACTTTGATCTGTTAAATAATATTGATCAATATCCAAGTTCATCATATTTTGAAAAATATAAAGATCTGTTTACAAAACCAGAAAGTACTTCAAAATATTGGCTTAAGGAACAGGCAAGAATAAATGAAGATAAAAAATTGAGATTTTTTAAAACTCATAATGCAATGTGTAAAATAGATAATAATAGTTTCACTAATGAACAAAATACCCTTGGAGCAATCTATATAGTTAGAGATCCAAGAAATATTTTAAGCTCATTGGCACATCATTTTCAAATTAATAATAAAGATGCCTATGAATTTATGAAGGATCAAAAAAGATCTTTAGTAGAAAAAAAAGAAGATAGATTTTTAGGCTTTAATGCATTATTTTCATGGTCATTACACCAAAAAAGTTGGTCTGAGTGTAAAAAATTTCCTGTTTTAACAATTAAGTATGAAGATTTAGAAGCCAAAACATTTCAAACCTTTGAAATTATTTATGAATTTATTAAAAAAATAACTAAGCTAAATAAAAAATTTGATAAAGAAAAAGCAAAAAAAGTCATCCATGCATGCAAATTTGATAAACTTCAACAATTAGAAAAAATTAATGGATTTAATGAGTCTATGATTGGCAAAAAAAAAGAAAGGATAAAATTTTTTAACTTAGGTATTAAGAATAATTATAAAGAACTACTAGACGATACTCTTATTAATCAAATGAATACTTTATATAGTGAGGAACTGCAAAAATTTAATTATGAATAATTTTGTTAATATAGGAATTCCTAGTAAAGGTAGACTAAGAAAGGATATTTTAAAAATATTTAAAAAAAATAGATTAAATCTAGTTTCCGAAAGAGGAGAAAGAGATTTATTAGGATCACTAAAACAATTAAAGAATGTTAAAGTTTTATATCTTCATGCAAGAGAAATTATAGAAAGACTTGGAGATGGTTCATTAGATCTTGGTTTTTCAGGATATGATTTGTTAAAAGAAAGTGAAGTAAATATTCAAAATAAAATTAATGTAACTAAAAGATATGATTTTGGAAAAGCAACTTTAGTTGTTGCAATTCCTGATCCTTGGATAGATGTTCAAACTGTTGCGGATTTAGAGGAAATTGCATTTGAATTTAAAGATAAGAAAAAGAAAAGATTAAGAGTTGCAACAAAATACCCAAATCTAACCAGAGAATTTTTATTTTCAAAAGGGGTTACGCAATTTAAGTTAGTCGGAAGTTTGGGGGCTACCGAGGCTTATCCTTTTACAGGATCAAGTGAAATTATCACCGACATAACATCAACTGGAGAAACTTTAAAAGCTAACAATCTTCGTATCTTAAAAGATGGAGAAATATTAAAATCTGAAGCATGTATGATGATACCTAAATCATCTGTAAAAAAACCAGAAGTTAAAAAACTAATTAAATTACTTTCTAAAAATTAGGTCTTTCCAGTAAATTAAAATAATCTTAATAATATCAAGGTTTCTAGCAACAGCATAAACCGCAATTACCAACCCTATTATAAATATAATTTTTAATATTAAGAATAATTCCATTAAATAAGTTTTAAATAATTAAATATATTAATCATATTTTTACTATAAAATAAATTATTAGAATCATGGATATAATCTTAATTGTTTTATTAGTTTTATTAGTTGGAATTGCCTCATCAATTCTTTATTTAAATTTAAGATCTAAGCCTAAAGATGAAAATGAAAATAAAGAATTTGAAGAAATAGCTAATTTAAAGACTGAGATACAAAATTTAAAAGATACTCTTAACAATACCATTAATACGTCACTAGGATCAATGTCGACCTCTTTTAATAATCTATCTACTGGGGTTACCAAAGATATGACTGAGGCTTTAACTAAAGTGGATGAAAAAGTTGGAAACTTTAACCAACAAGTTCAATTATTAAATCAAAGCCAAGAGGGGATCACCAAAATTTTAGCTGGTGTTAAAAAATATGGAACGCTTGCAGAATTTAGTTTGGATGCTTTAATTAAAGACTTGTTACCTGCTTCTCAATTCATGACTAACGTTAAGATGAAGGAAGATACCAGTGAAAATGTTGAATTTGCAATCAAACTTCAAGGAGATGTTTTAGTTCCTGTAGATAGCCATTTTCCAGTTGAAAAATTCAAAGCAATTACCGATGGTTATGACGCGGATGACAAAAGAGCTGTTGCTGATGCTAGAGCAAAATTAGCGACTGCTTTTAAAGCTAAGGCTAAAAGCGTTAACGAGAAATATATTGTTCCACCAAAAACGACAGATTTTGCAATTGTTTATGCACCAACTGAAAGTTTATATAAAGAATTAACTGAATACCAAGATCCAAGCACTAAAGAGTTATTAACCCAAGAATTAATGAAAAAACATAAAGTTGTAATC
>Ga0099797_100157_pt1 | contig 42969 bp, 45 predicted proteins | sample Uncmet_Sort48C_1_FD_89871 | JGI IMG/M metagenome (GOLD analysis project Ga0099797, IMG submission 89871) | Marine eukaryotic communities from CALCOFI LINE 67, Pacific Ocean - C012_Sort48C_1 | ecosystem: Environmental > Aquatic > Marine > Oceanic | place: Pacific Ocean: Monterey Bay | collected...
ATCACTAAATATGATAATGAATTAGAAACGGATATCACAATTACTAAAAATAATCTCAATAAGTATTTTAAGCATATATATATTTTATGTATCAAAAAGAACAAAAAAATAAATAAAGAAATATATAAAAAGATGATTTCTGAAGAGTTACTAATTGATCTTTCTAAAGAACTTATGGCTTACAAAGTTAATACAACGCTTATCAAAAATTTTACTCATTTTAACAGATTAATCAAACTTGAAAAAAATATACTTGAGTTATACAACATGTTTGGTTATGAGTTAGAAGAATATAATTTATGTTTACCTGTATTTAATGTAGCTTTTTTAAATGTTCAAAAATATTTCGATACAATTAGCAATAATAATAACCTAGATCAATTATACAATTTACTAGTACTAAATAGATTTTTTTGTGAAAAGTCAAATGAAACAACAAAAAGTATCATATCAAGTACTATATCAAATTTAGATGAATCCAAGTATTGGACTTTTAAGTTCAACTGTATGTATAATTTTTCAGAACTATTTTTTAAGAGAACCTTTAATTTTTCTTGTAAATCTAAATTAACAAACAAAAGTGTAAAGGCTCTAATCCATAACTTAGATAATGATCAACAGAGCAGTGATGATGATGATTATCTAATTGAGATATACAAAAAGTTAAAATATGTAGATCCATCCACTTGTATCAAGTTTGGAAACTATAAGTTATTTAGTATGGTAAAAAATTGTAATTATTCATTGGATGATATAAATAATATTTATAAAGAACTGGATTACGACCAAAAGTTTTTATTCGTTTGTTATATGTTAGCATCGAAAGAATATTCACATTTAATTTTGAATAATCAAGCAATTCTGGAAGACAATATTATAAATGATATTAATGTTTATAATGAAACATTTAAAGTTAATCTATTTGAATATTTATTATCTTATGCATGGATCAGATTTTATATGGAAGAATGTATTAGAAAAACAAAAATGTCTTCTTCTGATAATTTTGTTTTTAGTATTAATACGGCTTCGAAATTACCTGTATTTGATTACGATTATTTAAACCCTTATACCAATCCTTACATGACAATTTTAGTTAAAGAAAAATTTCTGGCTCCTAGGATTAATGTACACGGTGTTGAATATAAAAGAGGTAGAAAGATATGTACATATAACGAATTTTTAGATAGATTTAATATTTTTACTACAAACATGTCTAATTGTAATTTGTTTGCGAATATCGATTTCAAAAAACTTAAAATGGCAATATCAGGTAGTTGTATGACAGCATGTCTTCAAGTTTCACATCCTTTAATGGAGTTGTTTGATGGTTCCGATTTTCCAACAAAGTTTTCAAGATTCTGTAATGAATACTATGCGAAATCCGATATAGATATAATGATTAAGACTCAGGATATGTTCGAATTTATCAGAAATTGTAGAGAAATTCATGAAACTGTTACAACAAATGTATTGTGTTATTACCACCCGTATGCTCAAGAAAGCCATGTTAAATTAATATTCAAGAAAAAATTATACATTCGTGTTAATAAGCAATATATTTTGAATAATATACTAAATGAAGATATTTCATATGGATGGTTTATTCAGAATATAAATTCAACTGAAGTAAAAACGTTATTTTCATCTTATCTCGACAAATTTCTTTCGGAAGAAGAAAAAAAATACCCAGAATATATACACGAATACCCCGAATATTTCGGAATGATAGATTATGATGATATTAATATTTATGTATTTGACGAAAATAAGTCAGCAGTTATTATCGATACAAAAGGTATTAGCGAGAATGTAGATATTGAATCAGATATCGATACAGATATAGACGAAGTTATTGTATCATGTATTAATTTTAAAGCTCATATATCTGCCCCACAGCTTAATCATGATTTAGAAATCTTTCCTATTAAAAGCGAAGATTTTGGTATAGTGTCACAATTTCACATGCCATGTGTAAGAGCGTATTATGACGGTTCAGATGTATTTATTCTTCCATCATGTATTACTGCTCACATGACCTATTGTAACATGGATTATAAATATGTATCGGGACAAAAAGACCCTGTTGATATTATTAATAAATACAGAATGAGAGGTTTTGGTACCTGGTTAAATCAAAATGAAATTAAAACATATTTAAAATATATTGAAAAAATTCCTTTTTGGAAAAATTTATATAACTATTCTAGTGGTCATAATCCTACTAAAGTTTTGTCTCCATTAAAGATAGATAGTAAAATTTTTAAACCTCGTTTATGGAATTCAGATTTTTATCAAGAATGTGTTCCTATTCCTTTTGATCAACCTTATAAAAATGCTACTTCAAAAAGTCAAAGTTTTATATCTAATTCTAAATATTTTGCTATTAATAAAGAGACCGGTTATGTAAACCCTATTAAATTAGAACTAATTAATTGTATTAAACATCTAACCTCAGAATATAAAAATAATGTTGACAATACAAGTAATCCCGAATCAACAACAGAAAACAATGGACCTACAGAAGACTGGGGTGATTCATGGGGTCCTGGTCCATCATGGGACAATACAAATTAAATTATTTTAAAAAAATTGATTTATTTAAAAGATAGTTTTATTTATTTATAAATATATGAATACAGAATTAAAAAAATATTTTACTTCAAAAATAACAAAACAAATTTTAGAGAGTATTACAAGATTCAGTGAAAGTTACGCCCAAATTAATGAAGTTGACTTTTTAATTCAAGAAATATATAATACTAAATTAGATGAATTAATAAAAGTATTTAATACTAATTCAGAGTTAGTTGAAAAAATTAAAAATAAAACAATAGATATTGATAAAATTTGTTATTTAAAACCAGATGAACTAAATCCTGATAAATATAAACTATATTTACAAAAGAAAGAAAAAGAATTTTATAAAAAAATGAACACAGCGACAACTGATATATTCACGTGTAAAAAATGTAAATCAAAAAAATGTATTGTATCAGAGAAACAAACAAGATCAGGCGATGAACCTGCAACTACTTTTGTCAACTGTACTGTATGTGATTACTGTTTTAGATTTTAGAATTAATTATTATTGTATTGATTTAGAAACTTTAATACCACTAATGTTATTTTTCAAATCTAAATTATATATTTTGTTTAATGTTTTATAAATATTACAATAGTTATTTAATTTGTCTATTATACTATATTTTTTATTATCTATTGAAAATATAATTAATTCTGTTAAATCTTCATAAAATATTAATAAGTCTATTTGACTAAATAGATTTTTACAATATTCATCATCTGTTTCATAAATTGTATCGAATAAATCTAGAAACAAGAATATTATATTTGAATATTTTTTATTATCGTTAAAATTATATTTTTTTGATATACTATTCCATCTTTTTAAGTTTGTTTTTAGTATTCCTATATCATATGCTGATATACTTCTTAAAATATCTATTGCATACAAAGAAATGTAATTTTTAATATTTTTTTCAATATTATCATACTCTTTTTTTTTCTGTAAAATATTTAATTGATTGCTCCAATAATTAATAGGACGTGAAAAATTTTTTTTTGAATAAAAATTTTTCATACTTTTTTTAAAGTTTAACCAGAATTCTTCTATTTCAAAATCAGGATTTTTATTCATCTATTTATATTTTACAAATAACCTTTATATAATATAAATTTAAACTGTATCACATTTAAAATATTATTCGAGATACATCTATGTAATATATATATATATATATATATATATATATCACTGTTTTTAAAAAGCATTTAGAATAATTACTGGGTATTAAGACTAAAAAATAATATTATTTCGAAAATATGATAAATTAAATTTGCATAGTAAAAATTTTTTATAATAGTGGATTTTTTTAAAACATTATTTTTAAATAATATAATATACATGTGAGACAATATAACAGGAATGTCGATTAAAGGGTTATATCCTAATATGTTATAAGTTTTATAAGTTATAAATAATCTGATAAATGGCTCAAAAACAAGGGTGTATTTATTGTATAACATGATGATTGATATCCCGCCTAGTATTTGATATTTGAGTTCTATATTTAAGAATTGTTTGTTCCTAATTAATAATCTTGCAAAATGTAACCAAAAGCCGGCTAATCCTTGGTATTTTATGAATTTGTTATTTAAATTTCTCCACATTGACATTGTAATATAAAGTAAAAATATTTCTTTTGAAATTGAATGTAATGGAGTTATTTTTTTCATAGAAAGGTTTGTATATTCAATTAAGAATGATAATATGATTATACTTAAATTAAGTATATTTTTCTTGTCAATCATGTTTATATTATATCATGATATTTTAAATATGGAACGGGTTATAGAAGTGGTAATATATATTTTTGCATAGCTAAACTTATTAAAATAGAGAATATAAAAGCAATGGCCCCCCAATGACCGATCCCTACTTCTTCATAATATTCATCTAAATTATCAAAAATATCAAATTTATATATTAAGTAATCAAATATATAACCAATAATATATGCAATAACAATATATTTAATTAGTTCATTTATATTTTTTGGCATATAATATCCTAATACTGACTTTGAAATAGGTATTAACACCCCAAGTGCTGCTACTATTGTTAATCCAGCATATACCCCGCCCTGTATAATTGATTTATTTTCAAAGTATACTTTCAATGAAGATAAAAAATCTACATTTTTAGATAAATCGTTTAAAATTATATCGGAAATAAATCCGGTAATAAAATTAAATAGAATAAATGTTTCAATTTTCATATATATATATATATATATATATATGATAAATAAACAATATATTGAAATTTTCTCTATAGTTTTGATAGTAACAATATATATATTATCTGGAGTAAATAAAATATTTAAATTTAAAAATACAGCCGAAAATATACATACTCTTCCTATATTTAATGTATTACCTTTTTATATAGCACAATTAGGACTATCATTAGTTATTATACTTTGGATTTTAGGAAGTATATTATTACTTTATTCAAAATTTAAAAATGTAATTTTATTAGGAAAAATATTATCTATACTATTTGTTGTATTTACACTTATTATTACATTATATTATCATAACCCTATTCATAAAAATCAACAAATAGATTTTATGAAAAATTTAGCAATAATGGGAGGTTTTATTTCTATATATAGTTCATTCATGGAGTAGTTTTATTTACTTTATAAATATATATATATGATAGATAAGAATTTACGTGATAATACTTTAAAAAATTTATCAAAAAAATTTAAACCCGAAATTGCTATTAAAATAGAAGAAAGTATTTATAAATTTAGTAGTAAATACGCAGACGATAATAACACCCCGTTTTTAATTGAACAGATTTATCAATCTAAATCTGATGAAATTGATTCTATTTTGGTTAATAAAAATTTAGAATATGTAACTAAAAGTTTTAAAAATAAAGATATTGATCCTTATGATATTGCATTTATGAAATTACAAGATCTTGATTTTGAAAAATTTCATAAAATAAAAGAGAAAAAAGATAATATTGATAAGCATAAAAAACCTAAAGGAAGTAGTATATATACTTGTCCTAAATGTAAAAAAAAAAATAGTTCCATAAGTGAACAACAAACCAGATCAGCTGACGAACCAACTACAATATACGTCACTTGTCTAGAGTGTAATCATGTAAGAACATTGTAAAAATTGATATAAAACAACAATGCTATTAATTCATTATATTATGTTCAGTCTCAGGAGAGGTACATGTCTAATTTCAAACTACCATAGATCTAAAAATGTGACTTATAGAAATGAATATTTACCAGGCTCTTGTAAAAAAATATTAAGAGAGAAACTTATAACGGTAATTGGTTATGGTGATCAAGGAAAAGCACATGCGTGTAATATTAAACATAAAGTTCCAACTATATTAGGTGTTATCAAAAACAGTAATTGTTGGAATAATGCTATAAAAGATGGATGGAATCCCGGTTATAATCTGTTCGATATAGATGAAGCATCTTACAAAGGAGATGTAGTTATGTATCTATTATCAGAATCAGAACAAAAAACTATGTGGGAAACAGTTAAAAGTAATTTAACTTGTAATAAAACACTATATTTTTCAAATACAATTAATATGATAACTGAAATAGATTCAGAAGTATTACCACCTGATAATATTGATGTAATAAGCGTTGAGCCTCATTGTGATGGTGATACTGTCAGGAAAAATTTTATTAATGATAATGGTTTTATATCAACATACAATATTCATCAAAATTATACAGGAGAAGCGAAAGAAAATTGTAAAGCCATCGGTTTTTTGATAGGAAGTAAATATATGTATATATAGATAAAATTAATTTAAAATTTATACAAAAAAATATAAATCTCTATAAAATTATATGGAATATAATAACTATAAAAATAGTCATTCTGGAAATGACAAATATGGTAGCCAGCGCCTTGAATTAGCGATTTATTTAAGAGATAATATTTTCAATAAAATATCTTATGATATATTTATTGAAAATGGAACTTTACTAGGCGCATATAGAAATAATAAATTCATACAACACGACGATGATTTTGATTTTGCTATATTGATTAAGGATAGAAAAGAAATATATGATATTTTTTGTAAAATAAAAAGAAATCTAAATTCAAAGTATAAAATTAGGCTAATATCAGGATATTCTGATAAATTAGAAATATATGATCCATCTTATGGTAATTACATTTTAGCAGGACCTAAATATGAAAAAAGAGATTATCATCATGTTACAGTAGATTTACAATTTTATTTAAAACATAAAAATGGCTATAAAAGCATGTATTATATATCAAATAATCCCTTAATTGATTCTAATATTATTTTACCCCTAAAAAAAATAGGCTTAGAAAAACAAATATTTAATTGTCCTAATAAAACAGAATTGTTTTTAAAAAAAATTTATGGTAATATTAATGAAGGCGCGAAATATAATTCTATTACCGGATTATATGAGTAAACATATCCATATATATATCTAGATATATATATATATATGGATAACGAAAAATATCGTTTAAAATATTTGAAGTATAAAAAAAAATATATAGAAAAAAAAACACAACAAATTGGAGGCGCTATAACAGCCGATCAATATTGTAATTCAATAAGTGATCAAGCAGAATGTACAACTGCTGGATGTTTCCATAATCATGGGAATACACCTGAATGCTCTCCATTTAGGAATCCAAAAATTGATATGGTCCCACAGCCAGGTCATCCAAATTGGAAAAATTCTACAGGTTTAACTGCTGATCAATATTGTAACCGGCTAAGTGATAACGATTGTAGAAGTGTCGGATGTTTCCATAATTTTGGTAATACACCTCGGTGCTCACCATTTAGGAATCCAAAATTGATGCCACAACCAGGAGACGCTCGATGGAGAGGTCCTAGATCGATTCCAACATTTGGCGGTCCTGGTGCGCACGGTGGACCGGGAGCACACGGAGGACCCGCTAGACCAGGAGCGCGCGGAGGACCCGCTAGACCAGGAGCACACGGAGGACCCACTAGACAATTTGCCAGTACAAGCAGATTATATATAATGTATGATATATCAGAAGAGCAAAATTTAAAAGCAACAACAGAAAGACAACGTATCTTAAAAAAGGATCCGACAATCGGTTCTGAATCTTTACCGTCTCCTCATGTAACATTACTTGATATTATATTTAATAAACAAAATAGAAATTATTTAACCTTAATGAGGTCAATATCACGATTAGCGGGTGCAATAAAAACAGCTTTTGATACATATTTAGATGGAAAAATATTACAACATGAAACTAATAATTACAAAGTGTTAGGTGAATTTTGGGGTAAAATATATAAATTTGGAAATCATGGGGAATTAAGAGCATTTAGAAGAGCCATTTACAATAAAATTACAGAAATTGTAGGACCTATTCAACTAATAGACAAAGCAACGCTAAATGGAGTAGAATATACTTACTGGGGAAGTCCAGGTGAAAACAAACAAAATTGTCTTTATTGTGTACCAGATTATCATACTGGTACTAATTGGACAGCTCATGCTAGTATTGTACGTTTATCAGACATTGCATCTTATACTTTACAAAATATTGATCATCGGGGTGGGAAATTATCAATCCAAGATTTAAAATTAATGTATGATCAAAGTAAAGATCCGCGAATAAGTGATAAAATTACTGAATCATTAAATAAAATAATTGGAGATAATATGACTAAATACCCATATTTTCCTATTGTATATAAAGGTGTAGAACAGAAATCACAAAAGGTACCTACACAAAATAGAAGTGGAATAATGCCATGGGGTAATGTTACTTTAAGAAAAACATCTAACAGTTTAATATATTTAAGAGTATCACTTGCCGGTGGTTCATTTAACGCAAATATTAGTGGTTTAGGAGTAACAATAAAATAATTTTGTAATGTTATATATATGGAATATCAAAAAAAATATTTAAAGTATAAAAAAAAATACCTAAATTTAAAAAATCAAACAGGTGGCGCATCCAATGGCACGTTAGATCTTTCAAGAGCTCCAAATAAAGCACTGCAAAAATTTTTTTCAGAAAATATGATATTAATTAATGATGGCAAAGAATTTAATTCTAAAGTGAGTGATAATAATGCTATTTTAGATAAATTTTTAGATTCATTAATGTCACGAGATGAAAAAGATGAAATTAATGTAGATTTTTTAAATATGTTACCATCAATACCTTACATTTCTGAAAAATTTAATATATTAAAATCAGCTGCTGGTTATAACTTTACAGCATCTGCGGGTACATTGAATTATAAAATAGTAGAAGCTATATTAGAACCGGATGTAGACGCATCTGGAGGTGGTGGTGGTGATTATATATTCTTATTAGAAAGAATATCATCCGATCAAGAGGTAAATGGTTATCCAAAAAATCTTGTATTAAAATTATTTAGTATAGAGTTTGACAATTATAAAGATTATACACCAATGAATTTTCATGAGGTTTTTCCAGACGAAGCTACGCTAAATAGCTCATATCCTCGTTATCAACCAGTTTCTCAAACTAACTTCAAGAAGTTATGTATGGATGAAGAATATAATCAAAGTTTTAAAAACACAGTAACAGATAACGATATATATATATCATGTGGTTTAGATAATTTTCAAAATGAATATGTCCAAAATATAATATTAAGGAAAATTTTAGGAACAACTCCTGGCTCTAATAATTTAATAAAATTTTATAATTTTATGTATTTAAATTTAACTACAAGTGGTATATTAGGACGAACAAATAGGTATGGTGCTATACTAATGGAAAAAATAGATGGAACTTTATACGATATTTTAAAAACTGATTCTAGTAAAATAAATCAAGATAATTTACCAGATAGATTAAAAGAATATATAGATGCAGTAATGTTTGTAAAAAATAATGTTAATAGATTTAATCATACTGATTTAAAAACGCAAAATATTTTTATAAGAAAAAGAAACGATGGCAGTATTGGTGATTTTTTAATTGCTGATTTAGATAAATCTAGTATAACACATAATAAAATAAGATTTTTTAATAAGGCATGGCTAAGTAAAACATATGATCAATCAGGATGGGCAGCTTGGTTAGATTTATTTGATACTACTGATCCTGACAGTGTAAAAATAAATGAAAGAACAACTCGAGTTCATGGTGGTCTTCAGATAGAAAACCTTGTATACAGATATAATTCATTGCCCTTTTTGCCATTTTTTGATCTTGTTGTATTATATTCCGAATTAATGATTTTATGTAGTGGAAATAAAGATGCTTTTAAAGCTTCGAGAATAAATATTATATGGGACTATTATTTAAATTCTACTAAAAAAATAGAAGATTATACAATGAATGTTAGTTCCGAGGATGCACTCTCTACTATAGACCATAGTGATTTTGGTGATATAGTTAAACACACAGTTATTACAAATGGAGTACCAATACCTATTAATTTAAAAAATGTAGTAAATGATCAAGCTGTAACCCCATCTGTTGTAGATCGAGTTAGTTTAATAAGTAATAGTATTTATCTTGTTTCCACGGGATATAAATTAGCATTAACAAAACCTATTAAAATAACATCAATCACATCTCGTGTAAAAACACTACTACGCTCATCCTATGAATACAAATGTAGTAGTTTAGATAATACTATTAACAATCAATATAGCATTTTATATACAGGTAATATAAAATATCCTGAAGATACACATATTATCAAAACAAATAGATTTAATCATGGTATTTTTGGGGCATATGAATTTCAACTTGTTAGTGTAGAAAAAGAAATAGAATTGATGCGTGAATCTGCTGGCGAAGCACCTGAACGTCGTGAATCTGCTGGCGCAGCACCTGAACGTCGTGAATCTGCTGGCGAAGCACCTGAACGTCGTGAATCTGCTGGCGCAGCACCTGAACGTCGTGAATCTGCTGGCGAAGCACCTGAACGTCGTGAATCTGCTGGCGCAGCACCTGAACGTCGTGAATCTGCTGGCGAAGCACCTGAACGTCGTGAATCTGCTGGCGAAGCACCTGAACGTCGTGAATCTGCTGGCGCAGCACCTGAGCGTCGTGAATCTGCTGACGGAGATTCTAAGAGAGAATAAATTATCTTGAATCTTTAGCCTCTTAATTTATAAATATATTTATAAAAATAATACATATATATATATATGTATTATTTGAATAAATTTTTTTCTATTCTAAATAAACTTAAAAAAAATATATATGATACACTAAAAGAACTAACTTATTTTACTCATTGGCATTAGCAATATTTATTGTAGTTAACACTGTAGTTTTTTTATTAATTTATAAATACTAGTTATTTGATTTTTATCATAATTTTTGTTTGATATATAGTTATCTAAATGTTTATCATACATAAGTACCAACATTTTACACATCCTCCTATTTTGCATATATTTATAATAGTCATCATATACATATTTCGGTACAGCAAACATATAGTATAGTATAATATACATTAAAAAAAAGGATCAATTTTTATAAAAAGTATTAAATAAAAAGTTATTATATTAAACAATATGACTAATAAACTAGGAAAATCATTATTTAAAACTCAAGAAAATCAATCAGTAAATAGTAATATTCTTTATTATCAAAATAGTTATAGTTCAATCGCATACTTTTTAGTTGCGCTTTATCTTTTATTTAATAGTGAATATACCTTAGTTAACCATTATATTATATTTTTGTTAGTAAACATAAGTATTGTATCTTATCTATGGTGGGCAAAACAAAACAAAATTATTCATATACTTGATATAATACTATATTCTTCTTTAATTTTTACAATAGGTCTTTATATTAGTGTCAAAAATACTGAAATAACCAGTAATCAATTTATTTGTTACAATTTATTATTTATTTTCACTATAATTTTGTTAATTTATATTAATATTAATATAATCAAATTAGTTAATCTTTTAAGCGGGGTATTTAGTTTAATTTCTTTATATTACAATAAAAACATAACAGTTTTGATTATTTTTGTTTCCAGTGTATTATTTAAATTATTAGATAGCAGCAGGTTTAAAATTCCTTTATTAAGCGGTACTGCATGGTTTCATATATTATCTGCTATTGGATATTTAAATATGGTTAAATAAATATAAAAATTTTTTATCTAATATTATATAATATGGCTACATCAAGAGGAGCTTTATTAGAACTTATAGCTAAAGGGGATTTAGATGAGTATTTATTTACAAATGATTTAAAATATTCAATGTTTAGAAATAGCTTTAGAAAAATAACAAACTTTTCTGAACATCATACATCTATATATTCTGGATCGAATACAGACTGGGGTGGGACTTTAAAATTTAAAATAGGAAGATATGGTGATTTACTTAATCAAATGTATTTAGTAATGAAATTACCTGAGGTATCTGTTGAAGATATTGTAGGTGAATCAGAACAAATATTTAGTAGTGATTTTAGAGTCAAATGGAAAGATTATATTGGTAATATTATAGTAGAAAATGTTAAATTAAAAATAGGCGGACAATTGATAGATGAACACACTGGTGAATATTTACAAATGTTTACAGATCTTTATGATATGTCATGGAGTAAATTAAATATGATAGGACATAATAAATCTATGATAGTACCAACTACAAAAATAGACTCATATTATTTATATATACCTTTAAGATTTTGGTTTTGCAATGATATAAGAAAATCACTACCTCTTATAGCATTAGAGTACAGTGATGTAGAGGTTGAAATAAAATTAAGAAAGTGGGATGAAGTTTATCATGTATTAAAAACTGTAGATGAATACTTTGGTGCTACTTCTGGTAATACAGTTAGAAAAAGTACTAAAAATTTTGCCCATACTACGAAAAAATTATCAAAAAAAAGTTTTACTGATGTGTATTTAGAATGTAATTTTATATATTTAGATGCGGAAGAAAGAGTAGTAACAACAAAAATGAAACATGAGTTAGTAATTATGCAGACACAAAATATGAGAGTAACTTGTAATAAATTAAATAACATAAAACTAAATTTTAATCACTCAGTAAGAGAAATGTTTTTCGCTATACAAAACATAGATTATGTAAATAATTTAGGTGAAATTTTTAATTATTGTGGTAAACCTAAATATTTACCGTCAGATAAAACTGAGGTAACAGATTTTTTATGGGCTCAGATACCAAACAGACATTTATTAGACAAAGGTTCTTTGGTATTTGAAGGAATAGAAAAAGTTAAAGACAAAGATTTTAACTTTTGGCATTATGTTCAAAATTATGAACATTACAGAAATACATTATATCATAATTACTATATGTATTCTTTCGGTGCAGATAAAATGTCAAATTCAGGTAGTTGTAATTTTTCACGTATAGATAATATTGAATTACGTTTTTCGTTACGTGATTCGAAGGTAGAACCAATTTCATTTATAGACGGTAGTTCAGATACGATTACTGTTGGTCCTGGAACTAATCCTATAGTTAGTATTTATGTAAATAACTATAATGTTTTTGTTATAGAAGGTGGTATGGGAGGTTTGATGTTCTCTTGTTAATTTTTTTAACTAATAAATTATATAAATATTTTAAAGAAATATTTATATAAACTGTTAATGGAAACAACACAAACAAATACAGAAACTTTCGCATTTCAAGCTGAAATTTCACAATTAATGAGTTTAATTGTAAATACTTTTTATAGTAATAAAGATATATTTTTACGAGAGTTAATTTCAAATAGCTCTGATGCTCTAGATAAAATTAGATATAATTCTCTTACTGATAGTTCTATCTTAGATTCTGAGTCTAATCTACATATAAATCTAGTACCTGATAGAGAAAATAAAGTATTACATATAATTGATACAGGTATTGGTATGACAAAAGCCGATTTAGTAAATAACTTAGGTACAATAGCTAAATCAGGTACTAAAGCATTTATGCAATCATTACAAGCAGGTACAGATGTGTCAATGATTGGTCAATTTGGTGTGGGATTTTATTCTGCATTTTTAGTTGCTGATAAAGTACAAGTAACCACAAAACACAATGACGATGAGTGTTATACATGGGAGTCATCTGCTGGTGGATCGTTTACTATATCTCCCGGTATTATGGGACTAACGAGAGGTACTTGTATAACATTACATATGAAAGAAGATCAATTAGATTACTTGGAAGAACAAAAAATAAGAGATATTGTTACTAAACATTCACAATTTATAAATTATCCAATATCACTTGAATGTCAGAAAGAACGTGAAGTAGAAGTTAACAGCAGTGAAAATGACGGACATCATAGTGATCATCAAGATACAGAACAACATAGTGATCATCAAGATACAGAACAACATAGTGATCATCAAGATACAGAACAACATAGTGATCATCAAGATACAGAACAACATAGTGATCATCAAAAAGAAGGCGTTGTTGAAGAAGTTGATGAAAATCATTCTGTCGAAAATAATTCTGATGAAAAAACAGTTGAAAAAAGAAAAGAAACTTTTAAAGAATTTGAAAAATTAAATAAAACAAAACCTTTATGGACTAGATCACACGATTCTATAAGCAATGACGAATATAGTAGTTTTTATAAAGGTATAACAAATGACTGGGAAGATCATCTCGCGGTCAAACATTTTTCAGTTGAAGGTCAATTAGAATTTAAGTCTCTGTTATTCGTACCAAAAAAAGCACCCTTTGATTTATTTAATAAAAACGAAGATAATGAATGTAATATTAAACTATATGTTAGAAGAGTATTTATAACAGACAAAAATACAAAGCTTATTCCTAATTATTTAAGTTTTATTAAAGGAGTAGTAGATTCAGAAGACTTACCTTTAAATGTTTCACGTGAAATGTTACAACAGTCACGAATGTTGCGTGTTATTCAAAAAAATGTAGTTAAAAAATGTATAGAAATGTTTAATGAATTAGCTGAAGATAACGAAAAATACAAGACATTTTATGAGCAGTTTTCGAAAAATTTAAAGTTAGGAGTTCATGAAGATAGTTTAAATAGAAACAAATTAGTTGAATTACTTAGATTTAGATCATCACACTCAGAAGAATTGACTAGTCTAAAAGATTATGTTACCAGAATGAAAGAAAATCAAAAAGATATTTACTTTATGACAGGTGAAAATATTCAATTAGTATCAAATTCTACTTTCGTAAAGAGTTTAACAACAAGAGGTTTTGAAGTTATATTTATGACAGAGGCTATTGATGAATATTGCGTACAACAGATTAAAGATTACGATGGTCATAATTTAGTATCAATTACAAAAGAAGGATTAGAATTACCAAACTCTGATGAAGAAAAAGAATGTTTTGAAACACACAAAACAGAATTTGAACCTTTATGTAAGAAAATAAAAGAAACACTTAACGATCGCGTAGAAAAAGTAACTGTATCAAATAGATTAGTAGATGAACCTCTATGTGTTGTTACCGGAGAACATGGATGGAGTGCTAATATGGAAAGAATTATGAAAGCACAAGCATTAGGTGATAATACTATGATGTCGTATATGCAGAGTAAAAAGAATATTGAATTAAATCCTAATCATAAGATAGTTAAAACAATGAAAGAAAAACTAGAAAGTTCAGATGAAAATAATAGTTTATCAAGTTTATTTACTTTACTTTATGATGTTGCTTTATTAAATGCCGGATTTAGTCTTGAAGATCCAAAAATGTTTTCTACAAGAATGAATCAGATGGTTATGTTAGGTTTAGGTATTGATTTAGAGACTGATAGCACTGAAGAAGACTTAACCAAATTAAATATAGATGATAATGTATCTAATAATGAAATGGAATCTATTGATTAAAATAATATATATATATATATATATATATGTATATACCAATTAAACCAAATAATTTTAAATATAAAATAAATAAATTAAGATATAAAAATAATTATAAAAAGAACAATTTAGAAAGTTTTAAATTAAAAGTTGAACAGTTTACACAGATTAAACCACTATCTTCAAAAAAATATATGCGAGAAGTGTTTGTAAATACGAAAGAAAAAAATAATACAAATATATTTTTAATATTAATAGTTAGTTTTATATTATCAATATTTTTATTACAGTTTTTACTACGTTAGAATTAAAATATTTATATATAATTTTTATTATATATATATATATATATATGCCTATAAATTTTAGCATTTTAAATAATGTTCAATATAAAAAATATAAAAATTCGCATAAAACAAATATTATTGAACAAAACAAAGAACAATTTACAATAAATTATGAATCGGATAATAGTATAGAAAAAATGGATAAAAAAACTATTGAATTATTTGGTTGTACTCTTGATGACACTATAACAAAACAATTAACAATTCTAGGAAGAACAGACGGTCCAGAATCTATTATGCAATGTAATGATAACTGTAAAGCGCTTACATTTATCATAAATAAAATATTATGTAGATATTATGAAGTTATAAATGAAGATAATCCTTTAGTTCAGTTAGAATTAGCTTTGAAAGATGGTACAACTATAACATTGGATAGTGAATCTAACTTAATAATAGCAAAAACAACTAAAAGTTTACATCCTAAAAAAGGAGTACTTCAAATGATTAAATTAAATTATAAAGCTTATCCAGATTGTCATACACGTAGAGGTCAGGCTTTTGTAGTTGATGATACATGTTCATATAGAGAATGGCACTATCCAGTTATTTCAATTGGTAATATTATAAACAAAGATTTATATGAAGCTGACAAAAGTAATTATGTTGATTATACTGTAGTAGACGACACTGATAAAATGAAGCATCCTTACTATATTACAGATGATGACGAAGAAAATAAACCAGCTGTCAAAGGAGGGTGTGAGGGCGATAGTTGCGAGTCAGGCGAAGAAATAACAGAAGTAGTTTGTTTTGATGATGTAGAAGCACCTTATAAACAATACTTATATAGACATAAAATGCCTTTCTACACAAAAGATAATGAATTAAATAAATTACATGTAAAACCTGAAGCAGATTTTATATTTGGAGATCTAGAAGTATTCTTGTATGTTGATTTAGAAAATAATGAAGATAAAACTAAGAATTTTTTTATGTTTTTACATGAAGATACTACTATTTTTTTTGATTCTGAAACTCTTGATAATCTAATAAAAAATGTAAGTTACAATAAAAAGGAAGCACAAGATGATTTAGATAAATATGGATCACTATTTTGCCAATATAATAGATTTTTGTCAGAAAGACCAGATAAGTCTGATAGTAAATCTGAAAACTGTAAGAATGGCATAAACCCAGATACCAAAGAAAGTTGTGAAAACTTTGTTAATGACGAAAATAATTCTGATAACACCAAAGATAATACCGAAGTTAATACCGAAGTTAATACCGAAGTTAATACCGAAGTTAATACCGAAGTTAATACCGAAGTTAATACCGAAGTTAATACCGAAGATAATATCGAAGATAATCAAACAATAGAACAATTTTCTGAAAATATTAATTTTTTAAATAATGAAGGTTATAAATTTATGTCTTCAAAAAATGTGACAGTTACTTTACTGGTAGTACTTCTAGTTCTTTTAATATTTGTATGTTTTTTTATTAAAAATTAAATATATATATATATATAAATATATATGGATAAAAATTATATTGAATCAATTTTGTTGAGACCAAATAATGATAAAAATATATTTTTATGGTGGAGTCAGGAACAACAATATGTTAATATATGTAAAGATTTAGTTTTAAAAAAAAATTTGTCTAATGAAGATAATGAATATTATTTACAAAATATATTAACTATGCGAATACTACATTTTAATCCAATATATTATTTAGATATAAATAATGAAAACAATTACTACTTTATTGTAGTAGATATATTATATAATTATTGGAAAAATATAGTAGATACATTCATTTTAAAAAAAGATAGAAAAGATTATATAGAATATTTATTGCTTAATCTAGAATTTTTAAAAAAAAAATATACACTTTTAAATTATTTTTATAACTTGACTTTCGAACAATATAAACATATAAGACAAATAATAGAAAGTAACATGATTCTGGAAAAATACTTGGTATCTATGATGAACAACGAAAATTTGATAGATCTATAAAAAATTGATTTTTAAACATTTAAAGTCTTATTTACTAGATATTTATAATGACAGCTATCGGAATTGATTTAGGTACTACATACTCATGTGTAGCCGTTTACAAAAACGGAAAAACAGAAATTATTGCTAATGATCAAGGCAATAGAACTACCCCAAGTTATGTCTCTTTCACGGAGACAGAGAGGATTATAGGGGATGGGGCAAAGTCTGCCTCAACTCAGAATCCTCGAAATACGGTATATGATGCTAAACGTTTAGTAGGAAGAGAATTTTCTGATCCAACAGTTCAGCGTGACATGAAAACTTTATCATATGATGTAGTAAATAAAAGTGGTAAACCACAGATTAAAGTTATGTATAAAAACGAAGAAAAACATTTCACTCCAGAAGAAATTTCTTCAATGATTCTTTCAAAAATGAAAGAAACCGCTGAAAGTTATTTAGGAGAAGAAATTAAAGATGCGGTAGTAACTGTACCAGCTTATTTCAATGATGCACAGCGTCAAGCGACTAAAGATGCTGGGGTTATTGCTGGACTGAATGTATTACGAATTATAAATGAACCAACTGCTGCAGCAATTGCTTACGGTTTGGATAAATCAACAACCGAGGAAAGAAATCTTCTAATTTTTGATCTTGGTGGCGGTACATTTGATGTTTCACTTCTTAATATAGACGATGGTGTCTTTGAAGTCAGAGCCACAGCAGGAGATACTCATCTTGGTGGTTCTGATTTTGACCATCTATTGGTACAACATCTAGCAGCTGAATTCAAGCGAAAAACTAAAGTTGATCTATTAGATAATAAAAGATCAATTCGTAGACTACGTACGGCAGCTGAACGAGCAAAGAGAACCCTATCATCGGGAACTTCTGCGACGATAGAATTAGATTCTCTGTGCGATGGAATAGACTTTCATAGTACAATTACTCGAGCTAAGTTTGAAAATCTGTGTCAAGGCCTCTTCAGAAAATGTCTTGAACCTGTAGATATCGTTCTTCGCGATGCGAAAATGGACAAAAGTAATGTAGATGAAATTGTACTTGTCGGAGGTTCTACTAGAATTCCAAAAGTTCAAGAAATGCTAACCTCATATTTTAACGGAAAAGAACTGTGCCGTAATATAAATCCAGATGAAGCAGTTGCTTATGGAGCAGCAGTTCAGGCAGCTATTCTAAGTGGTGTTAAAGATGAAACTACAGATAGTCTACTTTTGCTAGATGTAACTCCGTTATCTCTTGGTGTAGAAACCGCTGGAGGAGTAATGACGACTTTACTACCACGTGGAACAACTATTCCATCAAAGAAAACAGAAACATTTAGTACTTATGCGGACAACCAACCAGGTGTTACCATTCAAGTTTTTGAAGGTGAACGTTCAATGACTAAAGATAATAACAAACTAGGTGAATTTCAACTTACAAATATTCCTCCAATGCCGAGGGGACAACCACAGATCGAAATTACATATGAAGTTGATGCTAATAACATTCTGAGCGTTTCAGCCGTAGAAAAGAGCAGCGGAAAAGAAGAAAAAATCACTATCACAAACGATTCTAATCGTCTAAGCAAGGAAGATATTGATCGTATGGTCAGTGAAGCCGATCAGTTCAAAGAAGATGATGAAAAGGTAAAAGGAAGAATTGAATCTAAAAATGGTCTAGAGGGTTATTGTTACTCTCTTCGATCATCTATGTTAGATGATGCTAAAATGGCTGAAGCACTTGGTGACGATAAAGATTTAGTAGATAAAACAACCCAAGAAACACTTGACTGGATCGATACAGACGATGGATCAAGAACTAAGGAAGAATATGATGAAAAAAGAAAGTCGGTAGAAGAAGTTCTAATGCCTATTGTAACAAAGGCTTATCAAAAGAATGCTCCACCGGGAGGAATGCCAGGTGGAATGCCAGGTGGAATGCCAGGTGGAATGCCAGGTGGAATGCCAGGTGGAATGCCAGGTGGAATGCCAGGTGGAATGCCAGGTGGAATGCCAGACATGAGTAATCTTACACCTGAACAAATGGCACAAATGAATGATATGATGAAGAATGCAAATGATGATTTGAACAGTAAAACAAATGATGCCCCATCCGTCGAAGAAGTAGATTAAAAAGTGTTAAGTCAATAATTTATTTAATAAAAACATAATTTAAATTATCATATGTTTATTAATACACATATATATTAATAAAATATTTATTTTAATAATATATGTAATAGTATAATGAATAAAAATATTATAGAGAGTTTTTACTCTGATAATGAATTCTGTAAAGGTTTTATCAAAGATTTGCTTATTTGTAATGAAATTATAGAAAATAGAAAAAAATATTCAAAAAAAACGTTAAATACAGAAATATTAAATAAAATGTTAGAAAATATCTATTTTACATTCGAAACTTATAATAAATTTAAAAAAATCGATATACATAAATATCTTGAATTGTTATTACTTAATCATAATAAAATTAAAATAAATATTACTTATGATCTGAATGATTGGGTTACTTTAAAATTACCAGATGGTGATAATATTGTTAATCATTTAGGTAACGATGAACTAACTGTTAGAGAGCATTTAGAAGTTGTTTATAGTATTATAAAAAAATTATATAAACTTTCGATTGATCCTGAAAATAATGAACATTTTATTAGTGATACAACAAAAGTTAAAACTATACCTAAAGTAACAAGTACATCATCTATAAAGTCAAAAACAACATCATTAGAAACATCATTAGAAACATCACCACCAATAACAGTTCCACCGGACACTAAAAAACCAAAAACATCCGAAGGAGTTCCACTTAAACAGACCGGATTTCCGACTAATAATACTAAAGAAAATAATATTTCAATTATAGATTCTATAATTAATTTTAATGTTCTGACTGCCGATAATATAAGTGATGTTAGCTTTAATACTGGAAAAGATATAAAACCAATACCAAAAGTTTCAACAGCAGCCCCTGTCGTTACATCTAAACCAATACCAAAGGTTTCAACTACATCTCCAGTTATTACAACAATTTCAAAACCAATACCTAATGTTTCAACCGCAGCCCCTATCGTTTCAACCGCAGCCCCTATCGTTACAACAGCCCCTGCGCCAATATTATATACTACTTCTCCGGTTATTACAACACAGCCTTTAGAAACAACAACTCCTATATCAAGTGTTTCAACCCCTGCGCCAATATTATATACCACTTCTCCGGTTATTACAACACAGCCTTTAGAAACAACAACTCCTATATCAAGTGTTTCAACCCCTGCGCCAATATTATATACTACAGCATCAACAGGTTTAACATCGCCGACTACTCATTCGTTTTTGGTAACAAATACACCTTTGACATCCACAGTACATACTTCGTCTCCAATAGTATCGACAGCAGCACCAGTTATAACTACTAAAACAACTAGTAACATTCCAAATATAACATCAACATCAACACAAGAAAATACAATAATAATTGAATTAAGACAGTCTGTTCCTTTTTATAATCAAACAGAAATAACAGATTTTATATATACTTTGTTTAATGTTCATAACAGTACAGTAGTTGTATCATACCATCACGATAAATATTTTTTATTTTTTTATAGAACAAATGTTGTAATAAATATTATAGATATGGGAAATTTAGATGATAAAAAGTTATATTATATAAAAAAAAATATAAAGAATAAATTATCAACTTATAATACATTGGAATACAATGTTTTAAAAACAATAATAATTATTGTTTTATCAATATTTATTTTAAATAAATATTTGTTTTTAAAAAATGGTTACACACCAGAGGGTGTTTCTCAGTTTAATAACTCTATATATACATATTAATTTTTTTCTATTTGTTATTATATGGAAGAAGTAAATACTACTTTAGTCTTAGCTGCTTTAATTGTAGCATCCGTTTTACAAATAGCATCATCTTCAATTGGTATTATCAATATAGATAAAGTTGGAGAATTATCAAATAAACAAAAAAATGATAAAACATTCTTAATAGTGATGTTGGTTGTATCTAGTCTTATAATTGTAGGATCTATATATTTATTATACCAAGAACATAAACATAATTTTGAAAAAATGATATAATACAATATACTTTTAGGAATCTTGATACTAATATCAATTTTACATATAATATGGTTTGTTCGTCTTAGAACTATACCAGCGGAGGTAGTTAGCGCCTTATATATCAATTTACTTTTAGGAATATTGATAGTAATATCAACTTTACAAATAGTATTTATATGCGTTGGTATTCTTAATATAGAAAATATACCGAAGCGTATCAGAAAAAAGACTGGAGTGGAGGTTGCTGTCAATAGAATTTTAAAAAAATTGATAGCAATATCAATTTTACAAACAGTATTATATCTAACGGGTATATTTTTTATACCAAAAACATAATTTTGAAGAAATGATATAAAATAATTTAAAATTATTTTATATTAAATTATTTCTGTTGATTATTATATGAAGGTAAATATCTATTTACTTTTAGGAATTTTGATAGTAATATCAACTTTACAAATAGCATCATCTTCTCTTGGTCTTATACATATAAAAGAAGCAAAAAAAGGAGACTATACAACAAAGCAAAAGCGTGACAGAAGATTTTTAATAGTTATGATAATTGTATCCTCATTAATAATCATTGGATCTATATTTTTATTATACATGGAATTCAAAGAAAATATGGACGAAAGAAACTATGAAAAAAAATATGGAAAAAAGAGTATAGATATAAGTAGATTTAATTCATCTGCCAGACCGCCATCAAGAGCACCTCCTAGGTCACCTCCACCAACGAGAGCACCTCCACCAACGAGAGCACCTCCACCAACGAGAGCACCTCCACCAACGAGAGCACCTCCCAGGTCACCTGCACCAACAAGATCGAGATCACCGCCTCCAAGACCACCATTACCAAATATATCATCACTACCCCGATCACCCCCGCCTTCAAGACCGCCAACACCAAGACCTAGAAAACCCTATACAGTTGGTAAATAATAAAAATTACATTGTAAAAATTGAATTACTATATATTTACACTTATAAATATATAATAATGTATTTACAAAGATTACAACAAGAATTAAAAGAGCTTTCTAAAAATCCTGTTGACAATTGTTCTGCTGGACCTATCGATGATGATATTACATTATGGTATGGTACAATAATTGGACCAACAGAAACTCCATATGAAGGTGGTGTTTTTAATTTGAATATTGAATTTACACGCGAATATCCTTTTGTAGCACCAAAGATATATTTTACAACACCAATTTATCATTGTAATATCAACCGTCGTGGAGGTATTTGTTTGGATATTTTAAATAAAAATTGGAGTCCAGCGCTAACAATTAGCAAAGTATTAATGTCAATATGTTCTCTGCTCGCTGAACCAAATCCAGATGATCCATTAGTACCAGAGATCGCAGAACTGCTCCGTTCAAATAAAGTATTACATGATGCTAACGCAAGAGATTATACATTACAACATGCTAACACTTAATTATAATCTCATGTTTTTTACATGCGTTGGTCCTTTCCATTTTTTAGGTTTCTTCCAAGTTTTACCATATATTCTTTCAAGTTTAATTTCATAATCATTAGGAATATTTAATATAGAATTATTTTTCCATTTTATTTTTGTTAAAGGAAATACGTTAGTCCATATAAGGCTTTCCCAAGTGTCATTCAAATTATTTATTTCTTTTGTTGCTATATAAAAATCAACTGGTGCTAAATCATCATTAATAATAATTCTGGTAAAGTTTTCAAATTTCATTGTTTTATTCCTCGTTATGTCATATTTATAACCTTTATCTTTTATTAAATTATGCAATTTATAAGATTCGTCTTTAGATATAATAATATCAATATCATCATCATCATCTATGCAATTATTATCTCTTATAATTCCTAGAAGTGTCCCATAACCAATAAACCAATCTTCAAATTGATACTCATTTAAGTCATTTAATATTTTTATTAATGTATTATTTAACGTATTCTGTGGATGCGATAAACCTGCGAACATAATTAATACTATATTAATATATTTCATATATTAATATAGAGAAATATAATAAACATTTAAAACCACACATAACTTAAATTTTCAGAAGATAATCATTATAATCCCAAATCATATAACAATACCTATTTTAAAATCTGACAAATCTAATGTTGTTAAAATTATTAGAGAGTTAACGGATTTGGAATATGATTTTAATTTAGAAGTTTCTGACATAGGATTTATATCATGAAATTTGTATATACCAAAAGTTTATTTTAAAAAGCAATTAAAAAATTTATAATTGATTATATTTATCAGATAAGATTACTAGTGCTTTCAAAATTTTCCAAAGGTTACTTTTAGATGTATCGTCTACATTACAATATATTTTTTTTAATTTAATAATATCTGTAAAGTATTCATCATATTCTCCAGAAAAATCTTTTTTTAAGTTAGACTCTTCTAAGAAATACTGAGGATCTTCTGAAATAATTTGTTCTTTAAAAGGAAGAGCATAATAAATAAACGTTTCTATCGGTTTTAAAGAATTTACTTTTGTAATTTGATCATAATATACTAAATAAGAACCACCAACTAAGTTTTTCGTTTGATCCAACAAGTTACGAATAATATTATTAAATTTAATGATAATATTTTTTTTGTCCATATCTTTTAGTAATAAATAATTATTTATATAGTTTCATATGTAAATAAAAATTGATATTGATTTTATTTAGTCTGTAAATATATATTAAATGTCTCATAACAAAGATGACACTGATAAATATACTTGGTGCCGTGCTGGATTAGGCATATTCCTCAAACGCAATGGTTACAAAGTTACCAATGAGCTACGCTGTTACCATGGTCTTGAATGTAGAAACGCACATAGTTCAGCACAACTGGCAAAAACAAAGTATAATCAAGAATGGGAAAATTTTGATAAAGCCAAAGTAGACCTATATAACATATTTCTGAACGTCAGATCAGTTATAGAAAACGACAAAAAAATTCTTAAAAATGATGAATATATTGAAATGATCGAAAATTATAAAGATCTTGATATTGTAGAACTCTTGAACGCATGGTTCGAAGTCGCTTGTTATCAGAGAAGAATTATTAACAAATTTAAATATTCTAGAGTTAACACGTGGGAAGGGTATAAAAGAGGAATGACTGTACCAGGATTTTATATTGATAACGAAGAGTACATTTGGTCCTTCCAAAGAACATTTAATATGTGTGAAGATCATCAAATGTTTGTAGACTATGATGGAACTACGCCGTTGGATATGAAGAAAATTTGTGTGGGTAGTTTTAACTGTAAATTCGGTGTCCATAATTTGGAACATCTTGTATGTAAAGAAAATTTACTAACCGGTAAATGTAGTTGTATGTCACTGGATGAGTTTACAAAGGAGAAAGAAACTCTTGTTAAAAAAATCGAAACATGCTCTGACAAGGAGAAAAAAACATACACACAAATGCTAAGGGAACTCAAGAGAAAAGTACATTACACTGAACTTGGTATGACACACTTCAAAGCATCTAAAGAAAAATATTTAGAGAAAGAAAAGGTTCACTTTGATAAATCTAAGATTGCCACTACTCGTAAACTAAAAAAGAAAACTTTCTAATTCATTTATAGTATTATTTTAAAGTAAAAACATATTTTACTTGTGTAAGATGTATACATCATTACCATGTATCCAACGTTTTGAATATATAGTAAAATATTTTTGTAAGAGAGCTTCTAATTCGGTATCTTGAAAAATATAGTAATATCTCATTTCTTTTATCGTACCATCTTTATTTTTCCATGGAACGTAATTATCTCCATAAGTAAAGTTTAATTTTTTGTTATGTGATTGATCTTTGGACCATACTGATAAGAGTATATTACCATCATTTTTTAATACACGACTCATTTCTTTAACCGCAAGCTCTCTTCTGTCATGATTAGCTAAATGATGAAAGGATGCGATAGATATAATACTATCAAAACTATTTGTTTCAAAAGGAAGAGAAGTCATATCACATTCAATCGCATTAAGATTTTTATTAGTACATATACTAATAAATTCTTTACAGTTATCAACTCCTGTAAAATTATAATTACTATATTCCATATTTCTACCATTGCCGCATCCAATATCTAGTATATCTGAACCCTCAGACTTTGATGTAATAAACTTATCAATCCAGTCCCAAGGTTTAAATCTTTTATCAGAAAATTGATTAGCAATATTGTTATAAGATTGTATATTATTTTGTTCAATTGAAGGTACTGACATATAATCAATTAGAATAAAAAATTAAGCAATTTCAAATTTTAATTATATATTTAAAAATAATATAGTAGTATAATATATGGAAAAACTTTATATAGGTCATTATGAATTTATTGAAGAGGACATTACATCGTCTTTTATATTTCATTTAGAATATAATACTATATCTAGTACATATAATTTTAATGTTCCTAGCAATCCTTTATTTGATATAGAAATGTTAAAATTAATAAAAAATACATCTAAAATATCAGAAATATTATTAAAATTAAATAATATTGTTATAAAAAAAAAATACTGTAAAAAAACAACCGATGAAATTTTTAAATTTAAACACTGGATTTTAAGTCAAATTAAAACAACAGAACAAATATCGATTGGTATTAATACTTAAACTTACATTGTAATAAAATATTAATGTATAACGATAATTTTTATATGTGTTTAGTTATTTTATTAGTAACGAGTGCGTTCTGTGTACCTATCTGGTGTATATGCTACAAACCGTCCAGATCATATAATAATAAAAGTTATGAAATATTATAATTTTCTAGTTTTTATTAATATGTATTATCTTATTGGAGGTGGTAAAATTCAGTGGAATGAAACGTTTCGTCACAACGGACCGTACTTTCCACCACTTTATCAAAAACATAATATACCAGTTTTAATAAATGGACAACAAGTTGTTTTATCAGAGTTAGCAGAAGAGTATATCACTTTATATGCTAATTATTTAAATACAGATTATATAAAAAAACCAAAATTTAATAAAAATTTTTTAAATGATTTTAACAAAGTTTTACCCGATAATTTAAAAATGAATAGTATGGATGAAATACAGCTAGATGATATTAAAAATCATATTGATAAATTAAAAGAAAAAAAGAAGAATATGTCAAAGGAAGAAAAAAATAAAGTAAAAGAATACAATAGTGAAATTGAAAAACCATTTAAATTCTGTATAATAGATGGGGCACAGCAAAAAGTTGGAAATTATAAAATTGAACCACCAGGTATATTTTTAGGCAGAGGAGAACATCCTAAATTAGGAAAAATAAAAAAAAGAATATTACCAGAAGATGTAACACTGAATTTAGATAAAAACGCACCAATACCCATTCCTAATGTAGGTGGTAATTGGAAAAAAGTGATTGAATTAAAAGATGGAATTTGGTTGGCATCTTGGACAGATAATATTAGTAAAAAAAGTAAATATGTATTTACATCGATGGAGTCTATATTTAAGTCTAAGAGTGATGAAGAAAAATTTGATCTTGCTCGTAAATTAAAAACAAAAATTAAATATATTAGGGGTACTTATCTTAATGATTTAAATAGTAGTGTACTTGTTAATCGTCAATTAGCAACAGCATTATATTTAATTGATAACTTAGCTTTAAGAGTTGGTGGTAAAAAAAATACAAAAGAAAAAGCAGATACAGTAGGTGTTACATCTTTAAGAGTTGAACATATATCATTTTTAGAGAATAATGTTATTAAACTAGATTTTTTAGGAAAAGATTCAATTAAATTTTGTAAAAAAGTTCAAGTATCACCTGATGTATTTAGAAATTTAAAAGAATTTGTTAATGAAAAAATTAAAAAAAATCAATTATTTGACAAGATATCTGCGTCTAACTTAAATGATTATTTAAATAATTTTATGAAAGGACTTACAGCAAAAGTATGGAGAACTTATAACGCATCTAATTTATTTCAAAAAGAACTGAATAAATTAAATCCTGAAAAATTAGAAAATTTAGATGAATCTGAAAAAATAAAATTTTTAATAACTTTTTTTAATCAAGCAAATACAGCAGTTGCATTATTATGTAATCATCAAAAGAATGTTTCTACAAATTTTTCTAAACAAATTGAAAATATTGATGAAAAAATTAAAAAGTTAAAAAAAACTAAAAAAAAATCAAAGAAAGAAAAATTACAAAAAATTAAAAATAAAATAGAATTATTAAAAATTCAAAAAGAAGCTAAAAGTAAGATGAAAAATGTAAGTCTCGGTACTTCCAAAAATAATTATATAGATCCAAGAATTATTTTTGCTTTTATAAAAAAATATGATATACCTGAAGATAAATTGTTTACTAAAACTCTTTTGTCCAGATTTGAATGGGCTAAAAAAGAAAAAGATTTTAAATTTTAATTATAATTTTTATTAGGCATGTAATTCGTATATAATATATTTTAAAAGAATAAATATTAATATAATTAATGTCACACCAAAATCAAAATACTAATACTACAACATTAACTAACCCTAGTAATATTGAAATGAATGATAATAATCATCAAGAAACTAGTTATACGTTAAACTTCATTTGTAAACATTCATTTATTTTATTTTCTATATTTAGCGTATCGATGTTTATTATATTTTGTGTTTTAACAACACTTACTTTAATATACAGTTATGATATTGATTATAAATTTGGATTGAATCAAGTAATTAAATATGTATTAATATCAATAATTCAATATTTGATGGCTTTATTAGTTGAATATAAAAATGCAAAAGTTAATTATACTAGAAAAGTTATTCATATATCATATTTTATATTTCCACAGCTTTTAGATATTGTATTTTTCAAGTACAAAAAAAATATATTTACTGAATTATGGAATATATGGATTATATTTTTTCTATTGATTTTACTATCAAAACATGTAAGAGATAAAATATCTATAATAGATTTTATGTTTAAAGCAGTTGATAGACCTGAAGATAGACCTTATACTTTAATATGGTTTTCTTCACAAATAATTGCTACATTAATTGTCCTTGCTCCATTTACTATATATTTTAATGAAGTTGATAAAATCGGATTTGTATTCATTCCAATATTAATAAATGGTTTGGCAGATGGCTTAGCAGAGCCTGTAGGAATTAGATTCGGTAAACATAAATACAAAACAAAAGCATGTTTAAGCAATAAAGTTTATGAAAGATCTTATGAAGGAAGTTTTTGTGTTTTCATCGTCTCCACTATTATAATCTTATCTTATTACGGTTATATGAATTTATATCAATATATATTTAATGTACTATCTATTCCGATAATAGTAACATTAACAGAAGCATTTGCTCCTCATACATGGGATGCTCCATTAATATTTCTCGTTACATCAGGTTTATTATCATTATCATTATTAATTTAAATTAGTATTATCAAAAGCAATTGTAATACAATTTTCATATTTTAAATTTTCATAAATACCGTATCTAAAGACAAGACATCCAAAACCCCATATTTTATGATATTTATCTATTTGTTTCTGTATTTTTTTTTTTATGAATCTAACATTAGTTCCATAGAAATTCTTAACTTCTATCCATTTTATCATGTGATTATTTATTATGATTTTTTCATCCAATAAAAAATCAGGTGTCGCATAAGCATATCCTTTGGTTTTTTTTTGATCTTCTATTAACTGTTCTTGTGTTTTATAGCGTACATCATTTGTATTTAAAAATATAGCAATATCATTTTCATATTCATCTGCTTTCTTTTGTTGTTCGTATTGAAATAAATTCGATACAATATCGTTTTTTTCAGCTAAAAGTAATTGATCTTTGTCTTCAGAGTCAAGATTATTTAATGTTTCTTTTGATAATTTTAAATGTGGATATTTTTTTTTTATAATTATTCTCATGATACTCATAGGTGAAAATTTATATTTAGCAGATAATTTCAAAATGTTGTTGTTATAATCTCTAATAATTTTAGTAATATTATCAGTTATTTTGTAATGATTAAATACAGTATAATCTTTCAATAATTGATTCCTATATGATAATATAATATTTTTATCTATGTTATATTGTTTATACATTTTATTTAAATCATCATCTGATAATTTATTAAAAGTAATATTATTTAATATATTATTTTTAAGATCATCCTGAAATTTTTTTGATATTCTGATAAAAGATATATTATAAGTTTTCATATCTATACTATAGTTTTTATAAAAATTGAAATATTATATTTAAACAGATATAATATATTAAATGCCACGTTCGAATGATTCAACATGTTGTTATACTCTGTGTTCCATCATCACTTTTGCTTTTTTCATTGTCTTTATCTTTTCGGGTATCGAATATAGCAAACTTTCTGACGTAAGAGAAGGCAACTGCTATATTACAGATGTTAAATATCCAACATCTCTGGAAAATAGATCAAACTTTATTAGATGTAATTGTAAAGGGAAATCTTGTTATTCAGACTCTGGTATCTGTATTAGTATATATGGGTACTTTTCCGAAGATACGCATGATTCATCAAGTATGTTTCATGAAAGTTTACAGAATGGTGCCAGCTCAGAACACTGTACTTTCGCAGAAAAAAAATGTAGAGATGGTGCAAAAATAGAAGACAGACTCCAGAAGGTCAAAGAAGCTGGGGTTATTGCTAAAGAATTTATCGATAAACAAATGAGTAATCAAACAATAACATGTTATAAAGATACGTATAGTAATAACATTTATTTGAAAAATGATGAAAATAAAGTACTAATTACTTTTATAGTAATTAGTATACTATTTGGAATATGCCTGATGATCTGCGTATGCTGTACTTGTAGTACATTCGAGGTAGGTATATGCGAAAAAAAACCAGATCCAAGTGCGAGTTACGCTATTTAAAGTTTTGACTTTCTTCTTTTATTCACATAAACATACAACCCCATCGTTTTATCAGACATTTTTTCATTATAAGGATTTCTTGGTCCCATAGTAAATCCATTGATAGTTAATTTATATAAATCATTGGAATTATGTATATCTGATAAATAAAAGTCATAATCTTTTAGTAAATGTATTAATATAATTCTCATTTCGATCTGGGAAAAATTTTTTCCTATACAGTCTCTTGGTCCGTATGTAAATGGGCTGAATCTCTCAGAGTTAGGATTGTAACTAGCTAATGATGATCCATTCCAATTTTCATCCTCTTCAAAATCTCGGTAAGGATTAAAAGTATTCACATCATCACCCCATAATTTAGAATTACGATGTCTTAACCAGTTAGATATTTGTACATAAGAACCCTTTTTTAATTTTATTTTTTCATTGTTAGTTCCAGTAATATAATCATCCTTTGTTAATTCTCTAAAAGTTCCATTTGGGATTGCTGGCCATAATCTTAATGTTTCAAATATACATTTTGTCATAAATGATAATCTTTTCAAATCATCATATTCAATTTCTTTATTTCCTTGTTCTTTCCAAAAGTTATCTACTTCTTCATACAATTCTGTTTTGTATTTATCATTTTTACATAATTCGTATATTAACCAAGTAAGTGTATGACCTGTTGTATCATGACCAGCAAATGTAAATATTATTCCATTACCAAATGGTTCTGTTTTTGAACTTGTTTCTTTATTCAAATCATTTAATGCTATACTCAGTGGACCTTTCGCTTTTTTTATATTTTTCAAAAGATTTAATCCATATTTTTTACCATATTTAGTATTAAAGGTATTAAAAGCATTTCTTATTTTAGCATTAGTAGATTTTTCAAAATCGTCAGATAGACCGAACATACCTAGTTGTAGTTGAGCCATTGCTTCGTTTAAAAAAAAATCGTTTATATTAATTTCATCGTCACCTTCATCAGATATTTCCCATAATAATTTCGAACAATAAACAGCTCTTTTAACAGATATTGGTATAATATTAACAAGTTCATCCGCTACACTAAATGCTGGTACTAAGTTTCTTCTTTGATTTTTCCAATTATCATTATCTGTCGTTGAAATAATACTATCGAATAGATAAGTCTTTAAATTTGGCATTTTTTTAATATGAGTATTTGCTAATCTTTCTGCATCCTTAGGATTATTAATAATATAAACTTCATGCTCTTTATTATTAATAAAAAAAGGTACAAGTAGATTGTGAGAATAATTTTTACTCCCGTACATATTAATATAATATTCATAAAGTAGATGTAATGTACCTTCTTTTTCACTTTTCTTGATTTCATTAATAGTAGAATAACGACCTTGTATATTTTTGATATTTAAAATTCCCATACTTAATATTTATATAATTATATAAATATTTAAATATTTATTTTTTTACTAAAATACTATTTACTCCTTTTTCCGATAATATTTTAACCTCACCGCATGTCTTTGTTTTTTTAATATTTTTAATCTGAGTATATATAATTTTTAACTTTTTATTATTTCTATATTTAGAATGTTCCGCAACTAATGTAGCGGCATAAAGTATTAGTTCTCTATCTACCTCATTAGATTCTATAATACAATGTCCTGAAGGATAATTATCCAAATGAAACCACCAGTCATCAGGTTCGCTAGAATCAATTATCAAGTGATTCTCTTTGGCATTCTGTCCTAGTTTAAATATATAGTCTTTATCATCTACGGTTTTGGTGAAAAATTTCATTATTATTAATTATAATATAATTTAAATACTATAAATTTCATTTTTATTTATAAAAAATTGAAAAAATAAGCGTATATATGTTCCTTACTATTTTAAACTAGTGTACGAGGTGTCGTAGAGTACGAGCGATATGGTAACCAGCCCTACCTTGGTCGCTCGCTGGTTCATTCCCTGGTCATACACACTGCGTGAAGACATGGGGTGTGCGAGGTTAGCGTCGCACATGAGGAACCTGCGATGTGTATCGCTTTTACTCACCTGCACGCAGCGTGCGTGTTCTCTCGAAGACCTGGTTCGCCAAGTGAACCTCACGGTTCGGCGGGCATGGTCGCTCTTTGCTCGGGAACTTCGCTCGTACCAAACTCGGACTAGAGTATAACAAGTCGCCCTACCGGATCATCGCACCGGTCGGCCCGTTAATAAATAATTAAATCTTTAATCATTTATTTTAGGCTATTTTTTTTATAAAAAATTGAAAAAAAAAAGACATATATACCTCTTATGTATTCAACTTGTAGGACCTTTACGGGAGGGTTCTACCGGGAAACCGGGTCGCTTCGGCGGCACTATGGCTGTAACAAGCCTATCCTAGCGTGAATGCAGCGGCATAACGCATCGTCTGACTAGCCCCTTATCGAACCGGAGGGGGGTGCCAAACTTTTCGTTGCTCGGGTTGTCGAGCTAGCAGTGAGCTCGGACGGTGGTCCGGTTGCCAAAGGCCCTGTGAATTGGTCGTCTGTATAGGCGATCCGTCCTCGGGATTATCCAACTGTGAAAGCGACGAGATTACGTCATTCGGTGCGGTCGTTTGTACGATCGCGGCTTCGTCCGTGCTTTGTCGGTTAGGGCTTCTGCCCCGAATCCGGCCGCGAAAGCGTTTCAAGGGTTAAAAAAGCCCGCCTTAATAGGTTCCCTAGTAATCACTCGGCAGGGTGAGGTTGGATGGCCGTGTTCGTTAGCACGGTTTTGCCACGCGTTATCGCGGGCCTCTGATCATGGGATTGAAATATGCACGGCAGGAGTGTCCTCCAGGGACAACTGCTTTTCTGGCGTCCCCTTTGGACGTCACACACTGGCTGTCCGGCCCCTAGCTCCGCACACACCCAGTCTCCAAACGTCGGCGAGTCCGACTACCGCGCAGGATGCTACCCGTCACCTGCGTGGTTCTCCACCCCGTGGTGCGGCTTTGGTCACAACTGCCGCCACGGCCACTACGGCACCGACTTCGTCAACGGCACGAAGTGCGGGTACCGGCACCCGCAGCGCGGCAACCAGGGATGGTCGGTCGGACAGTGCCGCCACGGTAGCGCATGCACCGTGGTGAACTGCACCTACGGCCACCCCTCGCCGCGAGTTCCGTGCCGGCACCCAACCTGCAGGCGATCCTTTGTCGACGCCAACGCAGAGGAGCAGCACGCGCGGCACTGCCGGCGGGCACTGGGGTGCCCGCCGGCGCCGCCTCAGCAGCCGGCAGCACAGACCTCGTCCTTCGCGGGGTTCGCGCGACCGGCAGCACAGACCTCGTCCTTCGCGGGGTTCGCGCGACCGGCAGCACAGACCTCGTCCTTCGCGGGGTTCGCGCGACCGGCAGCACAGACGGTGCTGACCCCGGCCGAGCTGCGGATCCGGGACCAGATGTGCCACGACCTGGCAGCTGCGGCCCAAGCGGTCCAGTCCGATGTTCTCCCGACCGACGTCAAGATGCCAGACGTCAAGCGGTGATGATCAGGGGGCATCAACTCAGGACGCGAGTATAAGCGTCCGCTCCCGGCTGAGTATAACTGTCCATAGACCTGAATCACGTCGCAGGTGCCTACTGGGAGGTAAAACCCTTATAATAATTAATTTAATTTTAAACCAATTATTATCTTGTTAATATATATAAATATATAAATATATATATACATGTATATATATATTTATATATGTCTATTTATTTTTCCGATTCAGATGAAGATACTACAAAATTATTAAAAGAGGATAATTCGCCAAATGCCGATATTCCGGGACAAGAAACCGATAGTGAAGATGAAGAATACCAACAATATATACTTAGTATTATAACAAAAAAACAATCTAAATGTAACTTAGAAGATTATAATATAAGTTCAAAAAAAGAACAAAAAAAACCAAAAGAAAGAAAAGAAAAAAAAAAATCTTATGTCAAATTAGATCCTTATGAAGAAAAGAGTACAAAGTATAAATGGAAATCATCTATATTAACAAAAGCTAAAAATCGAACATTTAATCCCAGAAAACAACCAAGGAATAAAAAAGATAAAAAAGATAAATTAAATGATACACACAGAAGAGTTACACTTACAGATAGTGATTTTCCTGCCTTAAATTAAATAATTGTATATTGGATTAGATATATTAAGTTTTTCAAATGTATAATTATATTTATTTAATTTAAAAATAATATTATTAATATCTTTTTTATTGATAATTTCTATTCCGACCAAAACTTTACCATAATTATTATTAGTTTTTTTAATATATTCAAATCTAACAATATCATCCGTTTCATTTAATATTTTATTTACAAAAGTTTTTAATTCACCTGATTTTTGAGAAAAATCAATAATAAAATAATGTTTTAAACCAAGATAATTTAAATTTTTTTCGATAAAGTCATTATATCTACTTACATCATTATTTCCTCCGGATATTATACATACAATATTTTTATTTTTAATATTATGTTTATATAAATATTTTAATCCGGAAATAGATAAGGCACCTGCTGGTTCAACTATAATACCTTCATTTTGATATAAACTTAAAATATCATTACAAAGGAGACCATCATTAATAGATATGATATCATCTACATATTTTTTAGTAATATCAAAATTAATATTACCAACTCTAGATACAGATGCACCATCTACAAAATTACTTATATTTTCTAATTTTATAACTTTATCTTTTAATAATGAGTTTTTCATGGATTGACAATTTTCTGGTTCTGTTCCTATTATCTTACAATTTTTATTCGTACATTTGCTATACAAACTAATTCCGGATATCAGACCCCCACCACCAATTGGTACAAATATCATATCTGGATTAATCTCTTTATATATTTCATGAGCGATAGTTCCTTGACCGCTTATAACACATTCATCATCAAATGGGGGTATAAATATATTGTCCTTATTACTTAATTCTGTCGCTTTTTCTAATGAATCATCTACCGTTTTTCCATATAATTCTATTTTAATGTTGTCTTTACCCAAATATTTAATCCTGTTTATTTTTTGAGTAGTTGTTTTTAAAGGTAAAACAATTGTACCAGATAGATTTAGTTTGTTACATACATAAGCAACACCCTGGGCATGATTCCCAGCACTTGCCGTAATGACATTTCTTATATCACTTTTATTTACTAAATTTGAAATTTTATTATATGCCCCTCTTATCTTAAATGATCGAGTCAATTGTAAATCTTCTCGTTTTAAATATATATTATTTTGATAAATATTAGATAAACGCTCACAGTATTCTAATGGTGTATCTTTTAATAATTTAGATGTTACTTTATACGCATTATATATATTTTTAATGTGCATTTATGATTATATATAGGGACTGTTTATATAAAAAACAACATAAAAATTGATTATATAAAGACATACATAAAATATATATATATAATGTTTAATATTATTATTGCTCATGATAATAATGACGGTATTGGAAAAAATAACAGTTTACCATGGAATATACCAGATGAATTGAAATACTTTAAAAAAGTAACTACACATAACATATTCGATAAAGAAAACATTGTTATAATGGGTAGAAAAACACATGAAAGTTTACCTTCTAATTTTTTACCGGGAAGAATTAATATTGTTATAACATCACAAGAATTGACAAGACAATATCTTTATTCATTAAGATATGTTAAAAATTTTAACGAAGCATTAGATACAGCTAATGAAATTAATTTTGATAATTCTAGATCTATATGGGTGATTGGAGGAGGTTCTATATATAATATGGCTCTAAAACATATAGGATTAAATAAAATATATAGAACTAAGATTTACCGAAATTATTGTTGTGATACTTTTTTATCGATAAATAATTATGAATACATTAGTTCTCAGATTAAATTTTATGAGGACGGTAATTTAAAAGTTTCATATGATATTTTAAAGCCAACAAAGTCATGTGAGACCTTATATTTAGAACTGTTAAAAGATGTACTTGATCTGGGTGAAAATAGGAATACAAGAAATGGAAAGACAATATCTTTATTCAGCAAAGAATTAAAATTTTCTGTCAAAAATAGTTTTCCATTGCTTACAACTAAACGAATGTTCTGGAAAGGCATTGTAGAAGAATTATTGTTCTTTATAAGAGGAGAAACAGATTCAAAACTTCTTTCCAAAAAGGGTGTCAATATCTGGAATGGAAATACAAGTAAAGATTTTTTACAAAGCGTGGGTTTGAATTATGAAGAAGGAATGATGGGTCCAATGTATGGATACCAATGGAGGTTTTTCAATAAACCTTACAATCAAGATTCTGATAATAAGGGCATCGACCAATTACAAAATATCATTGATGAAATAAAAACTAATCCTACAAGTAGGCGTTTGATAATAACAGATTTCAATCCTTTACAAGCTAACGAAGGAGTATTATATCCCTGTCATTCTTTGATATTACAATTTTATGTAATTGAAAAAAGATTATCTGTAAAAATGTACCAAAGAAGCGCTGATTTATTTCTAGGATTACCATTTAATATTGCTTCTACAACTTTACTATTGTATATTATTTCTAAACTTACTGATCTGGAGCCAGACGAAGTTACAATTACATTAGGTGATTGTCATATATATGAATGCCACATAGAGGGAGTTAAAAAGCAATTATCTCGACTTGGTTATGAATTACCAACTTTAAAAATACCAAATTTTAATTCTCTAAATGAAGTATGTTCGTCTCAGTTTGAAGATTATAAATTGAATAACTATAAACATCATTCGGGTATCAAAGCATCTATGGTTGTTTAACAAAAATTATCAATCTCAATTGTTTCATAAGAGTTATATTTGTTATTATCTTGTAATGACATTCTTTTTGTAACAACAGAATTACTTCTAGTTTTAACTTCAAATATTCCTAATTCAAAGTTTCCGTGGATATCTTTATCATAGTAATTAAATATACCTTTTTTTTTTAAATATATTTTATTAAAAATATGTATTTCTTCAAAATATCTATACTTTTCAAACTTTTCAATACAATTTATTATATTTTTATTTATTGATTCTAATATTTTTTTTTTATGATAATTTTTATTTAATTCTGTTTGTAAATTATATATATTAGCATGATTTTCAGATATACCATAGGCTCGTAAATCTTTACCTAAAAAATCTATAATTTCTGAAAATATAGTAATTGGACAATGATAACATACAACTGATAATAAGAACAGTGATTTGTTATGTTTATCTTCTAATTCGGTTGTTTTCTTGTTTAACTCAATTATATCATAATCAGAAAATTTGTTATGTAATTCTTCCATACATTCTTTAATCTTAAAATTTTTTTTGAATATATCAATATAATTTTCTTTTGAAGAATCAGAATAATTTTCTGTTGATACATAATCTAATTTATATTTAAAATATGTTGGTAATAAATATAGCTTCAAAAAAAATTTAACGTAATTATCATAAGATATAAATGTTTTTTTATTAAATTTTATATTTTCATATTTATTTGTATTATACGTTAGTAAATAATAAAATTCAGTTTCAACATCAAATGTTTTAACAATGTCTACTATTAATTCCTGATTATAATTGTAATTATATCTTTTATCACGTATATTCATCATCATATTTAAAATATCAATATTAAATACATTAGATGAATATTTCATTGGTAGTTTTATATTTAAGTCCTGGCTTATTTCAAATATAAATGTTTTACTTTCTAAATTTTTAGTTTTAATAATATTAGTATATAAATTTGTTTTATTAATATGTTCGTTTATACTTTGTATACTGTCATAATTTAACTTTGGCCTATAATAATTTATATTATGCGATACTTTTCTTGTTTTTAAAAACACATTTTTATGTTTTTGAATATGTGAATCTAAACCAAAACCTATTTTTATAAGTTGTCTCTGTTCGCCAGTCATAAAAAACAATAAAAATGTGAAATAATCTGTACCATAGTACTTTGATTCAAAGTATAGTAAAATAATTTTATAAAAAAGATTTAATAACCCAATTGATATACTTAAATATATTTCTACCGGTAGTATATCTAATTCATTTAATTTAAAAATATACAATTGAAAAAAAACTTGTGGAATTGTTTCATATATATTTTCGATAATCATTCTGTATTTTAGTTTATTTTTATTAATACATTTGTTTTCTAAATTGTTAAGTTCATATTTATCTTTCTTAAAATGTTTTGTATAGAAATAAATTAAATAAATACTTTCTAAAAAATCGGAGATAATAACTACAATAACACCAAATATTGGTATAGAGTAAATATACATAAGAATAGGATATTTTTTTATTAAAAAGGGTCTTTCTTTATAGTTCAAAATCATATTAGTATATGTTTGTAAATTATATTTACTCGCCCATAAAATAATATATGGTAATAAAATTAAAAAAGTAGATATAATACAATATTTGTGAATATTTCTTAGTAGATAAGTAATATATATATCACTTCCTATATCAAAATATAGTATAATTAATGAAAAAATATTTTTGAAGTAATAAAGAATATTTAAAATTATATTATTCATACTAATTTTAAATATTAAACCTATATATATATATATATGAGTTTTACTGATATAATAAATTTTTTTAAAAATTGTGGTATGGGTATTAAAATGTGTACAAAAGGTATTAAAAATTCTATATTATGTTGTTGTTGTATGCGCCAAAGATTATATGATTTTAACAATTATGTTAAAAAATTATAATAGATTAGTTAAAAGACATATCAATATGATTTTGATATGTTTTTATCATTATAGGTCCATTTTTTTTAATGTGTGTTTTAAATTGATCAATTATTTTAAGATCAATATTATTTGTTGATTCCATTTTATAATTTTGACCACACGCTGAACATGTAATATTTATATCTTTATTATTATATGTAAAATTAAGCTCTGGTATAGTACATTTTTTACAAATTATATAAGATTCGATAAATTTATATAATGTATTTAATAAATGTTTCTTATCATATTTACCATTTATTGTTAGTTTTTTATGATTTGAGTTAGTTCCTAATACCACACTAAAATATTTTAATAGTATAGTAGAAGGTATGTTTAACACAGTCGCTATGTCATTTAAATTTACAATTTTTGTTAATTTTGTGTCATTTTTAATTATAAGATCTGGCATTTTATATCTATAAAAATTATCATCAATATTAGGATTAATATTAATTTCCATTATTAATATTAATACATATATATTGTTAAATCATTTTAACATTTCCAATTAAAATAAACTTTAATTTAACATAAAAAGTTAAAGCATCATCTAAATTCAAATTAAGCCTTTTTTGGATGTATGTTATATCTTTAACATAATACTTATTAACCCCCAATCTTGTTTCATTATTAATTAAATTACCATTTATATCCGCATTACATTTATAGTATTCGTACCAGTCTTTATCTAACTGAAATAATTCTTTAAATAAGATTATATCATTTGTTTTTTCAAACATATCAACTAGTTTATCTAATTTTTTTAGATTTGTTTTGAAATTAGTATAAGTAGTACATATATCTACCCATAGATTAAAGTATACATAATCGCTATTAAGAATAAATCTGTTAAAAAATAATTCATTTTTATTGTTTTTTAAATTTTTTAAAAGTAACTTCTTATAAACAGTCATTCTATAATTGATTAATTTACTTAAATTATTTCTTTTCATCTTATAATAGTTTATAAAAAAATTGAAATGATATTATTATAATAAATAATAATTATCATGCCGTGTAGTTTCTGTAATAGTAATAATCATACCTCTAAAAACTGTAAATTAGAAAAGCTTATTTCAAAGGATATAAAATTGAGAGTTGGAAATTTAATGGAACAATTTGCTGAAAATTATATTAGATGTAACAAATGTAATCACAAAATGACGATGTTAAACAATCACGCACCTTCTCTAGATCTGGTTTGTACAGGATGTCAAAGTAAATTTGAAGTAAAATCTAAATGTTTAAGTGTATCTAATTTACCACAGGATCTTGTTATTAATCACGGCAATTACAACTTATATAAACAAAGGCAAAGTCAAAACTTAAACTTCATAATTATTATATATGGTGTTGATAGAAAAAGTAAACTTATTACAATTAAAAAAGTCTTTATAGTACCAAATGATATTATTGTAAATACAAACTATTTTATAGTAGAGCAAAACACAACAAATAGATTATCAACTATTTATATAAACAATCACTATATATTTAAAAATATCACAAACAATATTTTTACATATAATTTAAAACCATTTGTTGATCAAAAGATTATAGAATATAGACGTCAATTACAATCGCATAAAAATTGATTTTATTATATTATAATCTAAATTATTTTATATAATGTTTAATCCTGAGGATGATCTTATTAATAATACTTTTGGAGCCTTTGATGATTCAAATCTAGATGATTTAGACTCTTACATAACGCTATTTACACAACGTAATGGTCGAAGAGTAACAACAAATGCTGTAGGAATAAAGATGAACAAAGATGAACTAAAAACTCATTTGAAAGAGCTTAAACGTACAAATGGATGTAATGGTACAATAAAAACAATTTCTTATGATGGCAAGGAACAAATAGCGCTTCAACTACAGGGTGATAAAATGGATATTATTCAAACATATTTAACTGATACAATGAATATAAACAAAGAGAATATTACTGTTAAAGAATAATTTTTTTATAAAGGGTTAAAGAATTATTATTAATATTATTAATGTCGAGCAATACTACAAATTCAAACAATAAACAACCCAATTTTTACAAAATTGCTTTAAATAAAGCAAAAAATATGCTATTAACAGAATGTAATCCAAAAAAAGAACATTTAGATGATATATTAACAAATATGCAATATTTAAAAAATTGGAATGGACATAAAGTATTTGTTGATCTATCAGATGATAATATTGAAATAACAGAGAATGAAAAATTATATAGTTTTTCCAAAGATCACTTTATAAAAAATAAGTTTTTCAAAAGAGATATAATTAGATCATATAAAGATATATTTGGACAAAATATTTATTTAAAATTTATTAATAAAAATGATAAACTGATAATTATACTTAATAGATCGCACTATACTTAATAGATCGTACTATACTTAATAGATCTTACTAAAATTATTATATATATATATATATATATATATAATAATGTCTGAATATACTTATATAGTAAAAAATAAAGAAACTTCAAACGTACTCGTTGAATTACCACGAAGCCAATTGACCTTTTTAAAATCAAGCAGCGATGGTATTCAAGGAATTCAACTTAAGAAAGATCAGTTTAAACAAGATAAAGATGGTAATTATGTTATTGAAACTTTTGCCGATAATGATTTTGTAATAGGTACACAGAATATTTATTATTCGAGTGAACTTAATATATTAAGGATCAATAGTGACAAAAACTATATATTAATAGATACAAGTAAAAGAGAAAAACATTTTTCTTTATTTTATAACAATTTTTTTTTTAATTATAATACCAAATTAGATAAAATGATTCAACCTAATTGTATATATTTTAAACATTATGTTGATTTTAACTGTGTATATAAAATCAATGCGAATGAAAGTATTTCGATACTTGGCAAAGTTAAAATTGAAAGTAAAACTAATATAGATATACGTTGTATTATGTTAGTATATGATAATTCAACTACAAAAGTTAGAGAGACATTTGAAACTATTAATTTAAACATGAATTTTAATGATTTTAGTTTTTTAACAAATGATAAAATATTTGATTTTGAAGAATTTTATGATACTGAGATTAAAACAAATCATGATATATGCGAAGAAAGTAGTGTATTATACAAACATATAGTACATTCTTTTTATACAAATATACACGTTGAAGCAACTAATATTTTTAACAATTTGTCTAATATTAATAGTTCTATAATAGTTCATTTAATTAATAATTATTTAACAAAATATACTAATAATATTACAAATATATGTAGTAATAGTGATTCACGAATACATCTGCTAAAAAATGTAATGAAAAAATTATCTACAACAAATCTTGATTATAGAATATTGTCAAAAACAGGCAATTATGAAACAATTGGTAGCACCGATATAAGAAATAAGGTAGATTTATCTAAATATAATGTTATTTTAGATACGGGTAATTCAACG
>Ga0099797_100158_pt1 | contig 42854 bp, 23 predicted proteins | sample Uncmet_Sort48C_1_FD_89871 | JGI IMG/M metagenome (GOLD analysis project Ga0099797, IMG submission 89871) | Marine eukaryotic communities from CALCOFI LINE 67, Pacific Ocean - C012_Sort48C_1 | ecosystem: Environmental > Aquatic > Marine > Oceanic | place: Pacific Ocean: Monterey Bay | collected...
CCCTGGGATTAAATTTCTAGAAAAAGTTGCAGTAATATCTGTCGAAAGAGACTTTTGAAAGACTTTTCGAAAAAGTTTTGAAAAAATATAGTAAAGCCCTCAGAAAGAGGGTCTGTCAATCCTACAGCACGAAGAATCTGGTCCGACTCTCTCACCACGAGGAAAGACAAGAAGTCACGCGTTCAACAGAGAAGCAAAGTTCGCAGCATTTTATCGCAAGAGTCACGGGAATCTAACACACCCCAATCCCATGCTTTCGCGCATTTTTCCTCGCAGGAAGATCCCCAAAAAATCCCGTTGTCTGCCTCTGTTGAGTCTTGTCCCTCTGACGACTGCGGTTCAGAGAGAAAAATTTGGCAAAGTTTGAAGCATTTTCGCGGGTCTGCCTCTTCATCCTGGGCTTCCCTGGAGTTGCATTCTCTTGTGCAGTAGGAAGAAAATGCATTGCCATTTTGCGAGGTGGCCACCTCTTGTTGCCCACTTGGCTTCTTTCCAGATTTTGCTGTGCCATCATTACTAACTTTAACTGGTGTCACACTCAACGCAATTGCGCATGGCACAGTCAGGAGAGGAAGAAAGGTTTTCATCATCATCTTTGTGGGGACTCGAGTGCTGTGAAAGTGCTCAGGTTGAGATCCTTCTGGGGAGTACTGTGAAAGTGCTCAGGCTGATGACGCACTAAGTAAGTTTGGAGAAATTAAGTTTGAAGCTGAGTGACTTGAGTTCTGCAATTTTCAGGTGATTTTTGAGCAGATTTGTTGTTGAGCTTTGTGATTACCCTGGAAGATTATGACACAACATCAGAATGAGACTCACTTGTTTTAAAATCAGTGTGCTTGCCGTTTCTTGAGTTTCAATATCACTTGTGACTGCCGTGTCTTGCATGACCAGAATTCAGTTCAAATTGGTCCTGTAAATCTTGTTACTTCATGCATGAGCTCAATGACTGGGCTCTTTACTTGTGACTTGTCGTTTCTTGCGTGAGTATATAATTTGACTTATTTGATCCTGCACTTGACTTGTTTTTCAAAAGTCCAAATCCTGAAAATCGTTTCCCCACCGGAAACTGCAAGACTCACACCGAAGATGCTTGCACAAAAAAATGGAACGTCGCAAATGACACCCCAGAAAACGCTTTCGCGCTGCAATAATGAATACACCAAAAGAACGACGTCAGCCTTTGTCGCCGAATCACTTCAAAAAGAAAAAACACCAAAAAAAATCCGAGCAGCATCATTCGTTTCCCCACCTGAAATGCAGATACACCACATTTGTAGTCGTGGTTTGCGGTTAAATCACGACAGTTACATGAAATAGCGCTACTGATTATCGACGGCGCAATATTTTGCGAAAAAAAAAAATGAATCGAAACGACAACATCAGCCTTTCTGTCGCCGAATCATTTCAAAAAAAAAAACTCCAAAAAAAAGCCGAGCAACAGCATTCGTTTCCCCACCTGGGTCGTGGGCTGCCGTTAAATCCAGTTAAATGAAATTCAAATAACGCTGCTGATTTTTATTGAAAGACTCAAAAGGAACTCAAGGGCTACTTTATCGTGCCGACTACCAGAGAATCATCATAATGCATTTGCTTGCCGTTTCTTGAAGGATTTTACTTGTGACTGCCGTGTCTTGCATGACCTGAAGTGGTCCTGTAGATGACTTGTTGCTTCTTGCATGAGCTCAATGACTGGGCTCTGTCCTTCAAGTTCTTGCATGAGCTCAATGACTGGACTCTGTTGTAGAATCAGATCGATAATATTTCTGCTTAAGTTAAGTTATCTTGCGTGAACACTCAGCTGGGCATCCATACATCACTCTTGCAACGAATCAGTTCCCGTTTTTCGTGAAAAAACAACTCAATATTACCTGACTGAGGCAAATTTCAACAGTCACTGCGCAGCCATAGAATCGAGGTCGGCAACAATATTAGCTCTCTGCTTTGAGAGAGAACTTCCGAGAATCCACCGACTGGATCAGCCAACTGGGACTCTTCTTTTTTCTTCGAATTTCTAGTGTCAAACGGTCCTCAGCAACAAATTTCTAGTATCAAATTTCTAATGTCAAACCTCAGCAGCAAATGTCTAGTATCAAATCTCAGCAACAAATTTCTAGTAACGGACTTCTGGATTCAAACGGTCCTTAGCAACGAATTTCTAATAACAAATCTCAGCAGCAAATTTCTAATATCAAATCTCAGCAGCAAATTTCTACTGTCAAATCTCAGCAACAAATTTCTAGTAACGGACTTCTGGTGTCAAACGGTCCTCAGCAACGAATTTCTAGTAACAAATCTCGGCAACAAATTTCTAATGTCAAATCTCAGCAGCAAATTTCTAGCATCAAACGGCACCTCCGCAGCAAATTTCTAGCTGTATCAGACGATACCTCCGCAGCAAATTGCTATGCCAGGGATCAATATCTGGGAGAATCGATATCATGACAATCCCTTGAACCGCAACCGCAACGCGACTGTCAGTGTCGTAAGGCTATAACAATAGTGGTGACGTCTATCATATGTACAGGAAACACCCGCGAAGGTACTTGAAGCTGAAATATAGGAAGCACCCGAGAGGACACTACGACTTGAAGTCGAAAATTTATAGGAATTTAACACCTGGGAAGGCGCTTGAAATTGAGGTTGAATATCATAAGAAGGATATGATATAATGTCGTCGATGAATCTCATCGGAAAAGCAATAACTGGCGCCGCCACACTCGAGGACATTTCTAAAAAAGTTCCTTTCTAAAACAACACACCGCAATCTTTACGGAATCCACTACAACTGTACGTTACTACAATTTCAAGGTCAATACACTAAACTTATTACTTAACTTAAACTTTTAAGACAGATACTAAACCACGAGCTTAACTTTTCAAAGTGAGTGACTGAGTCGTGAAAACGTGGAGACAATCACTGTCAACGGGGTAATTCTGTAAGACTTCAAGAATTGACACAGCTATAATTTCAGAAGCTGTAGTTTTAGAGTCAGACCGTCACTACCAATAGACTGCTGAAAAAAGGGGGAATGTCGAAATACGCATTGTAAGCTTGTTACACGGTTTCACTAAGATCATAGTGAAACTGTTTCATGATGCTTTGGAGTGTTCTGATGCACTCGTCCTTTCATCAGACTTCGGCTCAGACGACTGTCACTTGGATGAATTGCACTTAGGATCGGAGGAAAATATCACACACCACCCGGCGCGTATTGCCGCTGCATTTTTTAACTCTATTTGCAACGCCATCACAGCTGGAGCCAAAATGAGGGAGACAACTGCTCGCATCATTCTGACAGGCATTGTAAAAATTCTGAGAATCCAGCAAAAATTCTGAGAATCGAGCAAATACGAAAGCTAATTGATTAATTTCGGTACTATAGTGTTTGGTTGGACTTTGATACGAACCAATAATCAAAATTTGTTGCAGTTTTCCCTTTCGTGAAATCGTAGAAGATCGAGAACAAATCTCGACAAATTATATCTTGTCTAAAAGTCCCTGTACTTTAATGCCTCTGATAGAATCAATCGAATGAGGAGAGGTGAAGGTCCAGGAGACGTATACTATAGTGAAAGAGTCGCAATCAGCACTTTTTCTTTTGACAAAAAGTTTACGCCAGAAGGCTCCTGAAGGGCGGAATCTGACAATGATCAGTCGAAATCTAATGCAAGACGATTGAGAGAGGAAATCGGAGAGTAACAGTTTGTCAACGATATCTAAAGCTGGAAAATAGAATGTTTGAAGGATGACATTGAGCAAAATTTTTTAATTGAGCAAACAGACTCAGAAGCAATGATAAATTTCCTTCTGCCCGTGCACCGTAGATAGAGCTCGCTTGGAAGTCCTCGACTCGCGTACCTGTGTGAAATGTTCGAATGTACGGATAACGAACACTCCACTCGAGGTGTCGGCTCCAAGGGGTCAATTGACACCCCGATAGAATAGACTGAAATGATATGAAGGAGGCTATGTTCGTAGAACATGTGTCAAGTGAATCCAAGAAAGAGTATGAGGTCCGTAGGACCTAAATCTGAAAGTGAACTTATACATCGTCCCCAAAGGAACCCGATGGAAAAGTGAAAGTCGTACTATCGAGGCGTATATGAATAACTGGTCGGTGAAAAAACAAAATTGTCCGCAAAAAAGACTGTAAAACCAGACATGAAGATGAGATTAGCATGGAGACAATCATTGGAAAGTTGCAAAAATAGAAATGAGTTACAGACACGACAGTGTCAAAACAAAATTAACCCATAGAGGGCGCAGGCAGGTCCCTGAGGACCTTTGGACAGTCATTGGAAGCAAACATAAACTCCAGGTAAGCCAATTCTTCGTCGGAGACGACTGGGATCCACTCATAAGGAACCGGAAACATTTTGAGATCGTCAGGAACGTCATCCCGGCTGATACGGTCAGCATCATTGAGTTGTGAAAGCCTGTACTCGAGCCATGCCGTAGAACCATGGTTGCGGATAAAATCATGTATATCGCCGACGATTTTGTGAGTATGAAGACAATACTTGGCGTAACCTTGTATGATACTATACATACCCGACTGATTGTCGGAGACAATCCTGAGACGCCTATTATTGACGAACTGCGAAAAAACACGAAGACCAATGAGTACCGCTAAAACCTCCAGGTACATGATTTTAGACCGCGCCAAAACCGTAGACGGCATGATGTCCAGTTTAAGCCCGAACTTCCCCTGGGGAGTATCGATGAAACCGCCTATGCGTCCGATTTTAAAATCACACATGGCGTCGACTTCAAGTTTTGTAACAGCATCTAAAAACAAACTAGGTCGTAAACGGAGCGGCTGTACATCGAGCGCCAACGCAGCCAGGCCCAAAAGATAATGGCGAACGACTGTCTTGTACTTCAGAAACTCCTTGGAAAAAGCTTCATTGGTCAATGTGAAAAGACCGCGAATTCGATGGTAACCACTGCGAAACAGCGTTACGGTTAACAGGAATACGAAGATACCGAGGCACTTTTGAAGAAGTTTCGTCTCTGGGTTATCAGAAGCCTGTACTAAAAGATCATGAAGTTGCAACCGTTTTTCCATTGGAGTATCGACCTGAACCAAATCAGGGGTGGTAAAATCCAATTCGGCCCCTAGCATCCGAACCCGCTGCCCAAGACCGGACTTAGGAGGAACGAGATGACAATCAACGTTAAGAGCGGTGAGAAGAGTAGTAAGAAACTTGAACCCGGAATGAACAGAACGTCGGTCTTCGATGTAGTTGCCATCGTCAAAAAAGAAACCCCCCACACATATCCCCAGTTTGCGGGTAATATGTGTGAGGGCACCGGCAAAAGCCAAAAACCAGTGCACGGAAACAAGCGCGCCAAAGGTTAACGAATAGTAGCTGACGTATAAATATTTCTGGTGTTTGACACTCCAGAAGCCGACCACGTTCTCCAGGGGGTCACGGAAGATGAGTTGCCTGTATGCGGCTATCAAATCTACATAGTAAGCGGCCAAATCCGGGCAGTGAACGGTTTGTTTTTCATAACGGGCGTTGTCAATCTTAGCTTCAAGATCACGCTTGTGTTCTTCAGTTACGACGTAATCGACGTTAGATTGTCGCGGGAGCTGAACAAGTCCGTCCCACCTTCCAGGCTCCAAGTATTGACGGGGTAAACAAAGCAGTACTAGCGCTTCTAAATTCGATCGAAGATCGTCGAGCTTGATAGATGAAGCAATATAACACTCTGCGTTTTTTGCGCGTTCGTCAACGCAAGCGCGCACCTTATCATTCCACAGACCGCTCTTGTCATCATACTTGGCTTTCAACACGGGAAAGGCATAACTGAGCTGCTTAATTGAGAGACGAATAGAGTCAAGTTCCTGGGGGGCGGAACAGTATCCGGCTGAAACATCTTCCATCATAAGGCGTTCGAGTTCCTCAAGGTGAATTACGGGAAAATTAGGGCGGTCAAAACGGAATTCTATTTTTCGGCGTTTGTTCTTTGAAGCTTTAGGCGGACGTTGACGTTCGATAGGGGATCCGAGTCCCAGAAAAGGTATATCACAGGGGTTCTCCGCCCCCCTGGATAGTGAGGCACAAAGATACTTGGCGTCATATGGGTAGTCAGTTTTAACCAAAAGTGCTTCGAGTAGAGCACAGTCGAGCTTGAATGCTGTTGCATGTGGAGGCTGGATAGACTCCAATTGAATACGTCTTTGACAAGTCTCGAAAGACTTTTTTGTTGACAAAATTACATCACAACCCTTGTCGCGATGATTATTAATAAAGTCGAATTCTTGAAGTTCATTGGTAGCAGAACGAAAACGCTTGACGACATCGATATAATCATCAGATATACGAGCTGCTGGATTTGATCCAGCATTACCACCATCACACCTACTACGATAGTAGGCGGCTATTGGAGCCATCGTCGCTAAGACGAATAGCTACTTTAGAAATTATTGGCAGAAGAGAAATGATTTTATTGGCTCGTCTTGAAATTAACAGCGAGGTCTCGTTGGTTCGATTTACTCGGCCTGGCAGGCTAGTCTCGGGGAAAACACGCTCGTCGATCGCCGATTTCTGATCGACTAACCTTCGGTTACTGGAACTTAGGCGAACACATGGCTTTGGTGTAAGAAACTGTTTTGGTGTCACCGGGTCTCGAAGACCGAAAAGAAGACTTAGAAAATTTTGACTCAAAACGTTGTCTTATTCGTCCATCGTGAAAATTGAAAACCTTGATGCAATATTAATAACGACCTATTGTGGTCCAACATGAAGAAACAGAGAACGAAATTACCGAAAAGGATGTATTTGCACTGAACCCGAATGACGCTTTACGTAACTTTACCACCAGAGTGGGGCAGGGAATTTCGTAGAAGACGTCAGAAACGAACAATTACAGAAGACCTAGATACGATGGTATCAGAAATGTGTAACAAGAAATTGAAGAGATCATCCGATAAGAGATAGATCAGAATGCATTGGTAGAACCGCTTCAAAATACGAGAAGCCGAAGAGAAGAAAATTTTCTTCAAATGAAAGATAACGTCAGAGTCATTGATAAAATAAATTAGTTTCCGGCTGCTGGCTGAGCATTAGGGCCAGCTTCTTTGATGGCCTTCCAATCGTTGTACTGAGACTTACGTCTGTCGGAAAGACCAGCAAGTCTTTCTTCGACTGTGTTACCGGACGGATGCTGTCCACGACATGCATCGCCCCTGGCACAACTACCACTATGCACAAAATTGAAGCAAATGAAAGGGTCGCCTTTACCTTTGCCCTTGTTGCCCTTATTTCCATTATTTTGGTTTTGAACGTTCTTTCCATTGCCCTTATTATTGTTACCCTTACCGGACTTGCCACTATTCTTGGAATAGGGTCCATTACGGTCCTGAGGTCCCAAATGAGAGAGCAACGACGATCTCCACAAATCGATTTCAGCCCACTTATCGGCTGCTTTGGAAAAAATCTCACGGGCAACTTTGTCCAAGACCGTAGAAATACGGTCATGAGACCAATACGGATACACAGTATCTTCCATCCAGGACATGAAAGAGAAATAATCCGAAGCAAGAACCTTACAAATCAACATACACAGGAAAAAAGCAGATATGACGTACTTTGGTTCAGTAGGTCTGTTACTGAGCTTTTGAGTATTTGTATTAAAGTGAAAGCTTTTGCGAATAGAAACTGTGATAAAGAATTCATAGGCCTGATCAAGGTTAAGTGCCTCAAAAAGACCGGCTCCGTACATGCCCAACATTGATTTGAAAGTCGGATCGTACTTAAACTTACCTTCAGCAGACTTGGACACAACGTCCGCACAATGCGCTTTTAGCATTGCGAAAGAAAGACGCTCAGCTGGACTAAGCTCGTACGCTTTCAAAAGAGATTCGTTGACGTGAATTAACTTAGCAGAAGTATCAATATTAAGGTCCCTAAGAAGCTTTCTCACATTTGTTTCCGCGCCGGTGTACTGGGGCATAAGCGAAAATTCTTCCGGGAAGTCTTTGAATTCCAGCTCAGGTTTGGACGACAGAGAAATCTTGGTTTTCTCTGGATTAACGACTGTGGCACCGGCCGTAGCATCTTTTGTGACGTAACCACCAAGGGCAGCGAAGGCTGATAGTATTTTTTTTTTTTTTTTTTTTTTTTTGATATTAAATCTCGATACACTGATAGATGTTAGAGATGCAAGAATTTTAACAAATGGACTTTTACAAGCAAGTATCTCACTCGACTAATCTCATTGAAAGCAAAATTGGCAAACTGTTCCAATTAGAAAGAATTATTGAAACCCAAGCGAAAGCAGAAATGGAACTCTCCTCTCAACCCATCACAGATCTACTCAGAGAATTTCAGTATAGACCATAAAAGAAATGAATCAAATACTTAATCCACTTTCGTAGGCTTTGTAACAGTCCAGACGCTTAATGTCCTCTTCCAGATGAACTTTTTCCTTGTCTTTCACCACTGCTTTTGCGATAGACTGGCGCTGAGCGACGGACGCAATCAACGCGCTTTTAGTAGCTTCACAAAAACCGACGTTGCCTTTGACCTCAATGATGAGAAGCTCCGCGAAGTCAGCGACTTCGAAGCATTGTGTTAATACCAGAGGTATTTCGTGAAAAAAGATTTGCAAGGAAGGAAAGTATTACCGTCCGTAATAATGATACGATAGTCGTCTTAGTGAAAGTCGTTTGAAAATTGTTTTGATTGAAACTGATAGGAATGCCAGATGATTATGAAACATTGTATAGTCACTCTGACTACTCAGACAGCTCTATCTGAACTCGACTCCTGGAATTGTTGGAATGGAAGAAGCTTAGCTCTCAGATTTCATCTTGACCGACTACGACACTGATTGATGATACCACTTGCGAACATGCGGAAACCTTTGTGAAAAAGGGGAAAAAACGTGCGAACGGAAAAAAGAAAGCCAGATGCTTTGCAGCCCTGATACTATGCGCGAAAAGTTGACTTGTTGCCGTGCCGCAGAAACCAAGAATTATAGAAACTGATATTGAATTATTGGAAGATCCATCGCTGAATAGGTCGCAGAATCCTCTGAGTACGACCAAAATTGAAGAGACTTCTCACTCCATGCGAGGGCATGGCTAATACGGATAATGTTCTGACGACACCAGTCATCACCTTTTTGACAGCGGATGCTGACGCACCAAGTACGCCTAAACGAGTGTAGGGAGCAATCCAGATGCTCCAGTAGATCTCCGACTTCTGCATGCGTAATTTCGCAAGATCGTGCTTCTAGTATCTGCATGTCATGGATCATGCACCATGAAGAATTGCCTTCCTGACAGGCACAACGCCAACACATGGCAGATTGTCTTGCTTTTTTATCAGTCTGAAAACAGACTTGGTAGCTTTGTTGCTTGAAGTCTCTAACCTGAATAGGCCGCTTACTACCCGACTTTCGGGGAACCCAGCTATCGGTCCGATGACCCGACAGAACGAGGAGTTTGGCGATGCCGACCAAGCGGTTACTGAATCTTGCCAGATTCTCAATAGCTGCCTTAAGCACAATGCTCGCTTTACGCGGATTGAGATGCAGAGCATCAAAACGGATCTTAGTCCGCCTCATCAAAGAACGATATCCATCCGAATCACCAGAGAAAAAACCCAAGGACAACCAATGATTGTAGACGTTCGAAAGAACGGTTATGGTGCTAGGGCTCTTGAGATCCAGATAGTAACCGATGAACTCTCCAAGAAGCTGGAGAGTCGGTTGCTCAGTCCGTCTTTCGTGAAGAAAGATCTTAAACTCGTTGACATCAGCTCGATTCGCATAGATCGAGTTTGGATTATTCTTCGGAGGTTGTGCAAAATTGAATTGCGACCTGTCCGATTGAAAGTAACATGAAGGATGAGCAGAGATAGTCTGCGCTATCGCTGGCATTAACTACCAGTTCGACAGCCAAAGTTGAGATGTGATTTCAACTGTCAACAGGACAGTAATGAATAAGTTTTGCCATACAAGGGCAATAGAGTAAGATGTGAAAGCCAACAGGGCCTACTAACATGAAATATGACGCCGTGAGGGCGTACCAGTAACTGTCACAACAGGTGACTACAGACGGAACACCAAAGAACCGAAAACAAAGAAAGATGAGATGAAGAAAAGAATGGATGAAAAATTTTTAAGCCACACCACAAGATGAAAACAACCGTACCTTTTCCTAGACTTGCTTAAAGCTTTTCTGGCATTCTTGGCTGCCAACTCTTCCTTAGACAGAAACGCATCAGGACATTTGTCGTCCTCGTTATCTGAGCTCAACAGAGGGAGATCATCTCCGGAGCTGTACAATTCTTCCGCGATACGAACATTATCCCAGATGTCTTTCGAACTACCTTCCATGGCCCACTGACATGTGAACAAGAAACATACCTGGACATTCATGCAGAATGTCTCATTTACCGTTTGTTGAAAGTGAATGACGACTGAACGAAATGGGAACGCGAAAACTCGATTGTGGCAACACTCAGCTGATAGTAACGGATCTCGCAACTCAGGCTTAGGCCTCATGTCTCAGACACTCAGTTTCAGAAAGACGACTCAACATTTCACTGTACTACTCCGAGAGCACTCTTAGTCGGGAATTTAATGCTTACTCGCACCCGGCAACCGCATTAAGCGTATAATGATTTCGTGAAATGATCAAGGGGCCAGAAGCCACTTCTTGCGGTTGTTCAGTAATGATAATTTGCTTGCCGTTTCTTGAGTTTTCATATCACTTGTGACTGCCGTTTCTTGCATGGCCTGAAAACTCATCACTCGTGACTGCCGTTTCTTGCGTGACCTGCAGTGGTCCTGTAAGTCTTGTTGCGTCTTGCGTGAGCTCAATGACTGGGCTCTGTACTTCTTGCATCAGCTCAATGGCCTGTCTCTGTTGTAGATCGATTCGGATTCTTGCTTAAGTTTCCTGAGCCTTGCATGAACACCGGATATATTTCAATTTGTTCTTGCAGTTGCCGTTTTTTTTTCCTTTAAATTTCTAGGATAAAATCTCAGCAACAAATTTCTAGTATCAGACTTCTAGCAACAAATTTCTAGTATAAAACCTCAGCAACAAATTTCTAGTGTCAAATTTCTGGTGTCACACCTCAGCAACAAATTTCTATAGGATAGGGTCTACGAATCGAAATGATGTCAATAATGAAAGTAGTACTGACTTGCTTCGAAGAAATCGGCTGTCAAATTTCTAGACTCAAACCTCTACACCAATTGAGTAACTTTCAAATTTCTATAGGGTAACTTAGACTCACGAAGGATCTTCGCTATCACAAATTATGGGAAATTTAAGCAACAATTTGCGCCACCACACTCAGCTGGCGGACATTTCTAAGTCAGTTCCTCTCTAAAGTAACAGGGTAGACACCAGCATAGACACCAGGATAGACGAGTTGTATAATGATTTTGAAAGAAGAGCAAACTGCTCCAGAATGATTTCGGAGAATTTTAGTCCCTGGGATTTTCTAGAAAAAGTCGCTGTAATATCTGTCGAAAAAGACTTTCGAAAGACTTTTCGAAAAAGTTTTGAAAAAGTATAGCAAAACCCTCAGAGAGAGGGTCTGTCAAATTTCAATCTTAAAAGCAGAAATTTAAAGAGAAATTAGATTTTCAATTTGTTTGGATTCTAGAGATTAAGAAGACTTTTTTTTGGGCCCAAAATCATATTGGTGACCCGAAAATGGCGAGAATTCTCAGTCGTGTCCTAACGAAACCCAGAGAGCCCCAATTTTCGGCGCAACCTCATACCGTTCAGTTTCTTTTCGAGATTTTTGATTTTGATCAGCCGGGAACGTTCTTCTCGTGCGTTTTCTTTTCCCAAAAAAACAAGATTTTGGAGTCCTTTGTAGGTCTTGCACTTTAGATGAGCTAAAGGACCAAATAAGGTGCTACACTGGTAGTGAGCCAGGCCCCGATCTTTCATCTCTTTCTCCTTTGCCTCCTGTTTATTGACGTGGCTCGTTGGCGGACTTGTTGACAGACTCACCGCAAGTGCGCATGGCACAGCCAGGAGAGGAAGAAAGGTTTTCATCTTTGTAGGGAGTACTTGCGTAAGTGCTCAGGTTGCGATCTATTATCTTTGTAGGGAGTACTACTACTGTGAAGGTGCTCAGGCTGATGATGCACTAAATACGTTTGGAGAGTTTAAATTTGAAATTGAGTGACTTGAGTTCTGCAATTTTCAAGTGATTTTTGATCAGATTTGTTGTTGAGCTTTGTGATTACCCTGGAAGATTATGATACAACGTCGGAATGAGACTACGAAACGCATTACAAACATGATGATTTTTAGAAGGCGTGAAGCATGATGATCCTTGTCTGAAAAGATGCTCACCGTTTCTTGAGTGTGAATGGCACTTGTGACTGCCGTGTCTTGCATGACCAGAATTCAATTGGTCCTGTAAATCTTGTTACTTCTTGCGTGAGCTCGATGACTGGGCTCTTTACTTGTGACTTGTCGTTTCTTGCGTGAGTATATAATTTGACTTATTTGATCCTGCACTTGACGATTTGTTTTTCAAAAGTCCAAATCCTGAAAATCGTTTCCCCCCCGGAAACTGCAAGACTCACACCGAAGATGCTTGCGAAAAAAAATGGAACGTCGCAAATGACACCCCAGAAAACGCTTTCGCACTGTATTCGAATCGCTACAGGAAAATCATAATGGAGACCGGAAAGAAAAGACTAAAACACGGACAGAAAAATCGTCCGCGTCCGATTCCCGTAGCCACGGTACGTTCTGACCAAAAATGATCCCAATCCTTCATGAAGCTGCATGATGCCACAAGTTACTTTTACACTCGTGGCATGGCAAATGAAAAAACAGAAACGCGATGAAAACAAATGAATCGACCGCATGCAATATACACACGACATATCCACGATTTGTTTTCAAAAATCCAAATCCTGAAAATCGTTTCCCCCCCGGAAACTGCAAGACTCACACCGAAGATGCTTGCGAAAAAAAATGGAACATCGCAAATGACACCCCAGAAAACGCTTTTGCACTGTATTCGAATCGCGATAGAATAATCATAGATGAAGACCGGAAAGAAAAGACTAAAACACGGACAGAAAAATCGTCCGCGTCCGATTCCCGTAGCCAAACTACGTTCTGACCAAAAATGACTCCAATCCTTCATGAAGCTGCATGATGCCACAAGTTACTTTTACACTCGTGATTTGGCAAATGAAAAAAAAGAAACGCGATGGAAACAAATGAATCGATCGCATGCATGATACACACGATTTGTTTTTCAAAGATCCAAACTTTGAAAATCGTTTCCCCCCCGGAAACTGCAAGATTCACACTGAGGACGCTTGTAAAAAAAAATGGAACGTCGCAAATGACACCCCAGAAAACGCTTTCGCACTGTATTCGAATCGCGATAGGAAAATCATAGATGAAGACCGGAAAGAAAAGACTAAAACACGGACAGAAAAATCGTCCGCGTCCGATTCCCGTAGCCAAGCTATGTTCTGACCAAAAATGACTCCAATCCTTCATGAAGCTGCATGATGCCACAAGTTGTGTTTACACTCGTGGTTTGGCAAATGAAAAAAAGAAACGCGAAGTAAACTAAATGAATCGATCGCATGTATTTAATATACACACGATTCGGATTTGTTTCTGAAAAATCCAAATCCTGGAAATCGTTTCCCCCCCGGAAACTGCAAGACTCACACTGAGGACGCTTGCAAAAAAACATGGAACGTCGCAAATGACACCCCAGAAAACGCCTTCGCACTGTATTCGAATCGCGATTGGAAGATCCTAAATGGAGGCCAAAAGAAAGAAAAGACTAAAACACGGACAGAAAAATCGTCCGCGTCGGATTCCCGTAGCCGAGCTACCTTCTGACCAAAAATGATCCCAATCCTTCATAAAGCTGCCTGATGCCACAAATTACTTTTACACTCGTGGTTTGGCAAATGAAAAAACAGAAACGCGATGTAAGCAAATGAATCGACCGCATGCAATATACACACGATCTGTTTTTCAAAAGTCTAAACTTTGAAAATCGTTTCCCCCCTAGAAACTGCAAGACTCACACTGAAGATGCTAAGCTTGCAAAAAAAATGGAACGTCGCAAATGACACCCCAGAAAACGCTTTCGCACTGTATTCGAATCGCGATAGGAAAATCATAGATGAAGACCGGAAAGTGAAGACTAAAACACGGACAGAAAAATCGTCCGCGTCCGATTCCCGTAGCCACGGCACATTCTGACCAAAAATGACTCCAATCCTTCATGAAACTGCCTGATGCCACAAGTTACTTTTACACTCGTGATTTGGCAAATGAAAAAAAAGAAACGCGATGGAAACAAATGAATCGATCGCATGCATGATACACACGATTTGTTTTTCAAAGATCCAAACTTTGAAAATCGTTTCCCCCCCGGAAACTGCAAGATTCACACTGAGGACGCTTGTAAAAAAAAATGGAACGTCGCAAATGACACCCCAGAAAACGCTTTCGCACTGCTTTTGAATCGCGACAGGAAGATCATAAATGGAGATCGCAAAGAAAAGACTAAAACACGGACAGAAAAATTGAATCGAAACGACGACATCAGCCTGTCTGGCGCCGAATCATTTCAAAACAAAAAAAAAAAAAAAACGCCGAGAAAAAGCCGAGCAACAGCATTCTTTTCCCCACCTGAAACGCAGATATACCACATTTGCAGTCGTGGTTTTCCGTAAAATGCCAACGGAGAGGCTATCTGTCTGAGACTTTTTTTGAAAGCGACATCATCAAGATCCAAAAGCAGCTCAAGGGCTACTTTATCGTGACGACTGCCCGAGAGTCATCACAATGCATTTGCTTGCCCTTCCTTGAATAATTTTACTTGTGGTTGCCGTCTCTTGAATGAGTATACTTGTGCTTGCCGTTTAAGTTCTTGCATGAGCTCAACTGTTACTTGTGGCGTTCTGTCAGGCTTTCTTGCGTAAACTCAATTATAGCCAAGTTTAAAGCTTTCTTGTGAAGCGTGTGCATCTTGCGTGAGCCTCACCTAAACTGTTACTCAACTGGATTCCCGCACTATCAAGTGTTTCGACCTGAAAGGGGAACCTTCCAACATTGCAACAACAACGCCGTGATGACCACGATGCCTCTTCTCTTTGATTAATATTCTCTTGAACACCGCAAAAACGAAATCACATAAGCCAATCAATTTTCTCTCGAATCTACATCCTCAGATCTCAGATCTGAGGATGATCATTACCGTTTTCATTTGGCTACCACTCCCTCCATACCGGGCAGCCACTTAGTGAGCTTGTCTAACTAATGAAATAGTCGATAAATCACGCTCCTTGTGACCGCCAGTGCCACACTCCTTGTGACCATCAGATCTGTGCCACACTCCTTGTGACCGTCAATGCCACACTCCTTGTGACCATCAGATCTGTGCCACACTCCTTGTGACCATCTGTGCCACACTCTTTGTGACAGTCAGTGCCACACTCCTTGTGACCATCTGTGCCACCCTCCTTGTGACCGTCAGTGCCACACTCCTTGTGACCGTCAATGCCACACTCCTTGTGACCATCAGATCTGTGCCACACTGAGTCCGTGTGACCGCCAGTGCCACACTCCTAGGCTTGTGACCATCTGCGCCACACTCCCTATGACATTCAATTGACTATACATAGTAGACTTGTGACGAATTCGATATTCTCTCCTCTAATATCGTGACTCGTCTTTCATGATTCATCTCAGATATTCACTTTTGTCCCATTCGGAACAGGTTACAGATTCGAAACAGAGAAAGAAACTGGAAATAGAGAAAGAAACTCAATATAGAGAAATGATCATAACAATGATGATCAGACTGAAATTTAGATATACTCAGAGAATGATATAACTCAGAATGATATCATAACCAGGGGACTCAGGAGGCGTTTGAAAATCCAGGCTTTTGAAAAGCCGCTTTTCACATAACTTCTACCTCGAGTCGCCGTGACTTCTTCTACCTCGAGTCATCGTGACTACCTCCTGAAGAACTGCCGACTCGGCGATACCTGGATGATACATAGACTCGAGTCTCGCCAAGCCAAGCCGCCAATCAATGATTGACGGTAACCTTCCATTGCCTTTCTGTTTTCATGCCGTCGATTCTTTTCTTCCTCGTTGGCAAGGCTTCGCAACAGACGTGACTTATTCAGATTGTTGTAAACCTGGCAACTCGTTTCTGAAGTGACAAGTCGACTCGTTCAGATTTGATGACGTTGTCAGCCGGGACAACTCGTTTCTGAAGTCGACTCGTTCAGATTTGATGACATTGTCAGCCGGGACAACTCGTTTCTGAAGTCGATTTGTTCAGATTTGGTGACGTTGTCACCCAGGACAACTCGTTTCTGAAGTCGACTCATTCAGATGTGGTGACGTTGTCAGCCGGGACAACTCGTTTCTGAAGTCGACTCATTCAGATGTGGTGACGTTGTCAGCCGGGACAACTCGTTTCTGAAGTCGATTTGTTCAGATTTGGTGACGTTGTCACCCAGGACAACTCGTTTCTGAAGTCGACTCGTTCAGATTGGATGTCGTTGTCAACAGGGACAACTCGTTTCTGAAATTTCCTCGAGTCAAGTCTGAGTCATGTTGCTACTGAAGGCTGGAAATCTTAGTCTATCAGCCGTTATCGTAACCTGATTTTTTCTCGAATCAGGATGGTATTGATGGCTGGAACTCTTTCCACCGATATTCAGTGTTACAATAGTTGTACACACATGATAGCTGTCATGGCCGCTTTTTTTGACAGGACATCATCCCTCGTAGTTCATTTTACGTCATCTGCACCACTTTTTTTTTTCAAGGACGTCATCCCTCGTAGTTCATTTTACGTCATCTGCGCCAATAATAATGACACTCACACTAGCATTGTCATTGAATTCCACAACTCTCGAGATTCAGTATTTAGAGTTGTCGACTCGTCTCTGACTCTCAATCTGCCCCACTGAGTCGAACCTTGCCACGATGACACTGCGGCTCGGCGACATCTCGCGCCGTAAAATAATTTGCCTGGACCTGTAGTTAGATATCAGTGATACGATATCTGTATATTCGGTATGGTCCAATGTCATTGGCAGTCAATGAGTCATGGCGTGGACAGTTGTACTGTTCAGGTGGACGACACTTTGTCTCATTGTCATGGTAACTGTCTCACTGTCTCATTGTCATGGTAACTGTGACTCTCACTGTCATGACATGATGATGTCGCCTCTAGTCACTGTCGCCTGACATCATCATATGTCGCCTCTAGTCACTGTCGCCTGACATCATCACATGTCGCCTGGTCCTTTGGTCACTGTCCCCTCTGGTCCTCATTGATACCTCCAAATTGGAGTCCAATGCTCCATCAGGTCACGGGTCTTACAACTAGCCGAATTCATTTGGAATGCAGTGAATGAAACTACTAACAGGAATCTTAGAAAGAGAGAAGAAACTAACTTGTAATGAGAAACTTTTCTACTTCATTAAAGACGTACCCGCCATCGATACTCCGCCATCGATGCAGCCTCCTCCCCCGATGTTGGTACTGATACCCTTCTACGGTTGCTAGACCAAGATAGACTAGCGTCAGTAATTTCTACTGAAAAAGTGAGGGCATAATCTGATACGTCTTTCCTTCTGAGACGTAAAATCTCCTTGCAAAGTCTTAAAGATCAGATGTTCTTCAGTGATTTTTGTAGATTCAATTCTGGAGACTTGAGGAAGATTTTTTTTTTTTGATTTTTTTTGTTTTAAGTCTTCGTATCGTTCCAGAATTTTGTAATACACTCGTAAATCCGATCGGTTCCACACCCGGCGCCGATTCGGATACGCTCAAAACTTCAAGCTGGACAATTTGAAATTGTCAATTTCTGTTTTGTAAGTTGTCAGATAGTAATACGAATCATGTCACGTGTTACTTGAGAATTGTAAATACACAAATACTTACTAAATAGACGCCACATACTTTTTGTACGTGTCTGGTACGTCATATACGAAATTACAGAGCCCTTCACGGTGATAAGAAGGAACTTGAAGAAGACATCAGTATCGGTGGATGACATCAGTCCCCACATTGAGGGATGGCATCAGTCTGGATGACATCAGTCTTCACATTGAGGGATGGCATCAGTCTCGGTGGATGACATCAGTCCCCAAATCATGGGATGGCATCAGTCTGGATGACCACATCTGTCTCCACATTGGGGGATGGCATCAGTCTCGGTGGATGGCATCAGTCTCCACATTGGGGGATGACATCAGTCCCCACATTGGTGGATGGCATCAGTCTGGATGACATCAGTCTTTACATTGAGGGACGATGTCAGTCTCCCCCTACTTTGTTTTCAGTCTCTACATTGGGAATTTATCTGGCTGAGACTTTCTCCACACAGTCTCCGAATTGTACGCTATTTGATAACGCACATCTGAATTCAATTGTTCAGTTCAATTTTTGAATTCACAGTTGAGAAATGAGATGCGTCTCTTCTCTTTTCTCATTATGAGACACGGTTCTACTCGTTTGTCAGAAGGATCTCGCATATCAAGAACTCACTTTTCTGAGAAGAATCTCGTCCCCCAAGAGGGATACTTTTCTGAGAAGAATACGTGAATCTTATACCTCCATACTTAAGTCCCATTCCATACTTAAGTCTCATCATTCAAGCCCGAACGACGAGACTATCTTCTTTTTTGCTCATCATTCAGGGTGACGAGACAGCTTTTTCTTTTTCTCATCATTCAGGATGACGAGATTTTTTTTTTTCCGCCTCTTCCCAAGGCTTTTCTCCTGTTTCTGAACTTTGACACTTAGTTTCCTGGTGTTTTCTTCGTCTGATCCGCGTCTGCTTTTTTCGAACTCTTGTGAGTCTCCACAAGGTTCTCCTTTTTCTTTGCTTCCAGTTCCTCATCCGCCTTCTTTGCTTGCTCTTTCAGTTCGTTTTCCATCTCGAGACGTTCATCCTCGTTTTTTCCTACGAGTAGTGTGCCTAGCGCATGGCGTGACTGATCCAACTCATTGTCACAATGTTGAGAAAGTTGCGTGCTTCTGATTGTTATCAATGCAAGCTTTTTGTCATAATTATCAGGACGCGAAGTGCTAGCAATATCCTCGAAGCATTGATGTGCCCACAGCAACAGCATGTGTGTGCTCCATTTACCGATTGCTTGGATCACATTGAGTCCGTCAGTATTGAGTCCGGGCTTGGAACCAGACTTAGAATCTGCCGTGGTAACATGGACCATGTATTGCGCAACCTCATTGATCGAGTCGCGGTATTGGTGTGTCTCTCCTTCCCGAGTGTAATCCTTCAGCTTCTCATCCAAACCGGCAAAAACGGACTTTTTTGCTGCTTGTGATGCAGATTTCTCTGCTGATTTTTCTGTTGCTGATCCCGAATGATCGCTGTTCCCACCGAATAGGTAGTCCATCGCCGTGCAATACAATTCTGCGAAGACGATAACCAGTGCGAATTCGTCGTCGATAGTGTTGTGTGGTGTCATATAACGCATTCGGTTTGCATCTGTAGACTTCTTACCGCTTTGCATCTGAAAATTCAGATCCTTCGTCTTCATTTTCTCATCATCTTTATTAGCACCATAATCCCAACTGACAACACGGGGGTCGAGGACAGCACGATCCCAATCAGCGATGCGGGCTTCGCTGATGCGGGCTTCTGCGATAGTACTGGCGGAAGTAGATTTCTGAAATTTGAGCAAAATGTTTTCTGGTCTGACGTCGCCGTGAATAATGGCAGGCACTGATTCAGATTTTGGAAGAGATGGTTTATATTGCCCCGTAGCGATCACCCCTGTCATAATGTGTCTGGCGATCGTTTCGAAATCCTGAGTCAGGGAAGATTCTGAATCCGATTTGGAAGATTCTGAAGATTTGCCTGAGTCCAATTTTTTGCCGATTTGTTGCCTCTGTTTCTGCATCCAGGACCTCAGATTCTCGCCGGAATGATTCATACGCTCCATCCATTGAAACGCATTCTGTTTCCGAATAAAAATGTCTGTTTTACTGAAAGTCTCCCAGGGATGGAAACCCAGGATGCCAGTTGGCTCTTCTTTCTGATAATAATTTTTCGTCAGTGCCGCAAGAGCGTCCATGACTTCATGGGAAACCGTCGGCGATCCTGCACTTCCCACGACTTTCAGCACCATAGATTGGCAGTTGGCGAGTTCTTGATTCTCTTTTGTCTTTTGGGTTTTCAATTTATCCGAAATCTCGATACCCCAGACAATGGCACTGTTATGATTTTTGCTTTTATCATCACGATCAGCATGATTACCATCAGAAGAAGGAGGATTCGGAGCACTAGGAGTGTTTAGCCGCCGAAAGGTCACAGCTCCGTGTGGATAGTCGGGATGATTCCAAGTTTCAGAGTTCGCTTCTCCAGAAGATTGGGAAAGCATTTCATCAGTCACATCAGCCAAATTCCGCAGACTTGGGTATGAAAACTTGAGAGGACATTGATTTTTCGGTCCCTCGAAGGGTGACAAATTTCTCAGCGCAATGCGCGTTTTAGACCATAATGCTTCACAGGTTTCCGAAGCTTTGTGTTCTTTGTCAGGTTTCTCATGCTGCGCGAGTCTCGCTAGTGTCAGATATCGGAAATTTGAGATAGGATCGTTTTTGGCGTCATTTTTCGGATCGTTCTTGATCATAGTGTTGGAAGACATTTTCGTTGACGTTTTTTGACTGTCAGTTGAAGACGCCGCATTCTTTTTCAGAAGCGTCTTCTTCCCGACTTGAATATTTTGATTCGATTGTTCAGTATTTGTATCCGTGGCGCCCGGTCTTCGAATCCAGTATTCCGATGACGCCCCGTCTTTAGATCCAGAAGACATCTCAGGCACGTTGGTTTTCTTAGAATCTTCAGAAGCCATAATTGGAGAATGCGCCATCTCATTCAGAAGGGCATGAGAATGCGCCTCCTGATTCAGAAGGGCATAGAATCCATCATTGGCTTGTTTTAGTGCTTTTGCATCCTCTGAGGATAGCGCCCCAGTTTGCAGAAAGCTCTCTTTCTTAGATCCAGAAGACGTATCAGCTTGCTCAGATCCAGAAGACGTATCAGTTTTCTTAGATCCAGAAGACGGACCAGACTTCGGTATCATGTCAACAAAACATTCACTATCCCACATCTTCAGGATACCATAACTCAGTTGTCCGATAGCTTCCAGCTTCATCATCGCGTAGAGTTTTGTCGTAACGTCTTCCTCTGCTTCATCTTCTTTTCCTGCTTCAATTAACGGATTCGCGTCCGAGGTCATTTGCATTTCTTCAAGCATCATTTTTGTAGAATTCAGGTCACTGTCCTCTTTCAGGTTGTCTTCAAGACTCAAAATCATGTCTTGGAAATTTAATTTTTTCTTCTCGGAGTGTGTCTTCTCGGAGTGTGTCTCGGATGGTGTTCCGAAGAATTGACTCAACTCGCTTTCAGGACCGAAAACTTTCAAAATACCACGGAAAAACAGCTCCGCCAGGGTCATGGCGAATGCAAACGTATCATCGACTTGTGGTTGACTCATTGCTTGTGGTTGACTCAAATCCCAATTCGAAAGACGTGCTTCGATGACTTTTGGATTACTGTTCTTATTACTGTTCTTATTACCGTTTTTATCACCGTTTTGAATCTTTTCGAATTTCAGTTGAATGCTTTTCGGATTCACATTTCCGTGAATTAGATTCACATCATCAGACGACAATGCTACCATACCGCTGGTCAACTGGGTTGCGATAGTCGTCAAAGACGTCAAGAAGTTGACCTGTTCAGTTTCCTTTTCAAATTTCTCACTTTCAATTTGGTTGACAGAATTTTTCTGAATCGATGCACTTGATTTAACAGAAGAAGACTCAGAAAGCCATTTTGCCAGGCTACTGTCCATCTTTCGTACCCATCGGAAGGAATAGGAGTCAAAGTCAGCCTCTGTTTCAGAAAAGTGCTGCCAGTTTTCAGAAAAATGCTGCCAGTTCTCAAATCCCAAAATACCGCTGGTGTTTTTCAAAACAGTTACTGTATTAGTACTAGCCGCATCAGTGGCGAGGTCTGCATCAGTAAAGGAATCTGCGTCAGTAGCTGCATGAGTAGAGGAGTCTGTATCGGAGAGACGATTGAAAATATAATTATTTGAGTTCATATTTACTGTCGATTTTAGTGTCGATTTTGCGATGAAATCAGGCACCACCACGAGAGCCATGTCCTTACAGTTTTCAGAATCAAACTGCCATGTTACTGTCTTTCCTCCTTGGAATCCTTCCTGGACCTCCATCGTGATTGGCGTCGAATCTTTTTCATCTTGAGATGAGTTTTTAATTACCACAAGGGGTATATCATCGTCATCATCATCATCAGTGGGAATACCAGGCCCGTCGACAATTTCCTGCGACAAGTCTCTCAGCGTGGTCAAATCAGAAACAGAAAAACTGATCGGGCATTGGAGAGGGCCAAGAAACTTTTTCGTTGACGAGAGAGGAATTTTCTTTTCGGACAAGTTTTCATCAAAATCAAGCAACTTCTTCAGACTTTTGTGAGCTTGGTGCCAGAGAATTTGGCACTCATAACTTTTGCCTTCTGTTTTGCATGGCAATCCGTCTTGTTTTAGAGTCTCAGTTTTGCCTGGCATTGCGTCTGGTTTTGGAGTTGCGTCTTGTTTCGGAGTTTCGCTCTCATGGGACTCAGCAATCCGATCATTCGCCAATGTTTTGAAAAACTGAATATTCGCAAAATTCAAGTACTTTGGAAATCCTGTTTTTTGATTTTCAGACTCCATATCATTAATACACGACAAAGAGTGCATTTTCAGAATAGAATGGGAAAGATTGCCAATGGTGTCAGCGATGGGAGTGTAAGCAATGGGAGAAGCAATGCCATTGGGAGAAGCAGCAATGGGAGAAGCAGAAACAATGGGAGAAGCAGAAGCAGTGGGATTACTTGCAGTTGAAGCAGTTTTTTTATTCTCAGGAGTTTCTTTAGTCTCAAGATATTTAGCAAGCATCGACACAATCTTTTCAAGATAATACTCATCCTGAGAGTAGTTGGCTCCGTAGGCTGTGATCAGAGTGTTCAAATCGCGGATAAGATCTGTATCAGAAGTTGGAAAGTGATTTTCAGCGCCCGACACTCCTGCGATATACATTTGCGCAAACACCATAGCGGTGGCGAAAGTATCGTCGCTTTCTACATGATGAGGATTCCGGGGGCTTCGATACGATGGGTGTACGGCGCACTGTGACTTTTTCTCATGTGGAACCAAACTACTGCAACTCCCCCAATTGGTGAAGTCCGCTTTTGTGATCACCTTTCTGCTCTTGGTGGTTCCGTCAGGACTCGCTTCACCAAATTTTTTCGAAATTAATAGATTCGCTGGGCGGATATCATTGTGGATTATGTTTTTTTTCTGCACCTCTATCAACCACTCAGACAATTGTTTGGCAATCGTCAAAAGAGAGCGTCCGCCATCGATCATCGAAGGTCGAGCCGCGATAAAAGCTTCCAGGGTGGTTTTTTCGATTACTTTTTCGATGGGTGTTGGTTTTTTTCCGAAAAACGTTTTGCTGTTTTCTTCTTTCTTCACGTTGTGGTTTGTGGTCTGGGTGTCTTCCTCCTTCTTCACGTTGTGGTTTGTGGTCTGGTGCTCCTCTTCATTCATGTCGTCACTCATCATTTTCTTCTCTTCCTTTTTTCCTTTACCTTTTTCTCTGCGTCCAAGACGATTTCCGATTCCTTTGTTGAACTTACACCACCTTCTTGTGATAAAGTTTTTTTTCGGATCGTTGCAGGACTCGGAAATTTTCTTTGGGCTTTCAGTCTTCGCTTCTCCCTCTTCTCCAGTGATCTCTGTTGTAGCGACTGTAGCAGCCTCCCCTAGGCTCTCCGAGTTTGTAGTGGCAGCAACTTCACTCGGAATCTCCTCTTTCGCGGCGGGAACTTCATTTGGAATCTCCTCTGCTTCACCGATCGGATCCTTTGTCGTGGTTTCAGAAGCAGTGTGTTGAGTTTCACTTGGTGTTTCAGAAATCTGAGAAGAAGTCGATTTCGACTGAATATCAGCGGTCGCAGCAATTGGCTTATCATCAGTCGCAGTTTGTGTAGTATCTGCATCAGTTGTCTTCCTTTTCAATAGGGGTTCTGTGTTTTTATTCCAATCCGACAAGGTCTTTGTGTTTTCACTCGAATCCGACTGGGTTTTTGTGTATTTCTTCGAATCCGATAACATACCCTGCGTTGAGAAAGGAGCTCCATCGTTCTCACCGAGACTGTCGAGGAACATTTCCATATCAGACCTAGGTTGAAGAGAGTCAGAAGGGGCATGTCCAGAATCAGACGGCCGCACTGTCTGACGTTTCCGAGAAGGAGAAGACGATGCGGCTTTTGATGCGGCTTTTCGTACATCATCAGAAGAAGATGCGGCTTTTGATGCATGAGTATCAGAAGAGGGCGCTCCATTCGCACTTTGTGCCGCGGACTCGTGTAGCTCTGCCTTCACTTCTTGGAGCTCTGCCTCCGATCCCCGAAGCTTAGCTTCTTCTGCCTTCATTTCCGCTTCTTGGTGAGTTTCTGCTTTTTTTGACTCATTGTCTTCGATTTCTTCGTCACGTTTTTTTTTCGCCTCATCTTTTCCCTGCAACAAATTTTGGACTCCTTTGTTGAATTTGCACAGACCTTGATCCAAGAAGCCTCCTTTGTCATTGCAGGATTTTTTTTTCAGTTCTGCCTGCTGAATCTCTGCTGCATCAACATCGTGGGGTTTGACCTCGACGGCTTCCAGTTCTGTCTTCTTAGAAGACAGAACTTTTTTGTTTTTTTCTGTTGCCTTTTTTGTGTTTTTGAAATTTTTCTGCTGCTGCACTTTAAATTTTCCACCTGTGGGAACATGTTTTCCACTTGCCCACCAGCGTCTTTCTTCATCGTGCTGCTTTCTCTTCAAGTCAGTTTCTGAAAGTGCTTGTACTGGCTTTGAGTTTTCTTCCTTTTTCTCTCCTCCATCATCTTTCTTAGACTTCGCATTCAAAATCACGATGGGCACCACGATCGCTATCAGAAGCAACAGAATGCAAACTGTAATGATTGTTATCTTCATGATCTTCGAAATAGGTTTGTTGCCGGACTTTTTTTCATGCATCGACTCCACAGCAGCTGTAGAACCTTGAGAAGGAGCTCGCAGAATTCCGGGAAGACGAATGCTCTGATTATCATTGAATTCAGACTTGTGATCTTCATCGTCCGCTGACTGCAGAAGAGGATCTTCAGGATCGTGATCCTGCTGCGAAAGTCTTTGAGTCTCGTCTGACTCTTGCGGATGTACCTGCAAGCCGCGAGGTTGAAGGCCCAGGGTTTCTTCCGGCATCCCTTCATAGTGTGAATCAGCCCCGGGATGGTCGATCATGATCCCAGACAACAGATCAGTTTCGCCCGACTGAGGCAATGGTGCTGCGTTCAGTGTGACCTTCTTTTGCGCTGTTTGAGGTGCCATCATTGGTGCCATTTTCTGATTTCAATTGACAATTCTTGAGATTTTGTCAAAATTTTGAATTGAATTTTTGGCGACTTACTCTGTTTGGGATTGCGGTTCCTTTTCAAACAGTTTTTGGAATTGCGGTTCCTATTCGAACAGAAGAGATTGTTTTAACACTGACAGAAGAGATAAACTTAAGAAGTCTACTAGTCTGGAGACTTTCTGAGAAAATGATTTTAATTGAGAGAAGAAAGATTTAATTGAGAGAAGAAGACAATAGTTGAGAGACTCTAGATTCGAGAGTTATTGTGTCCTCGATTGTATAGTTGTGTAGTCGATTCTTACGTCCTCGAGAATCGATTCGTGAAGAGTGAGTCGACGTCGACTGCGGGCGAGTCTCTGAGCCTTAGATAGACTTCAATGAAGGGTGTGACTCTCAGTAGGTAGACTTCAATGAAGAGAAATTCTGGTGTGATTCTCTGAGAATCACGAAAAGTCACTTTCAAAGTGACGAAGAAAAGTTGAGCTTTTCAATGGTAAAAACTAAATTGCTAAATTGCTAAAAACGGTTTCTTTGATTACTATAATTTTTGATCTAGAATAGTAGTTACTAAGATCGAAGATTCGGAAGAAGAATCGAAAATTTTGATTCGAGAATTCAAGAATTCAAGAAAGAAAGCCTGGGAATTCAATTACTAGAAGTTTTTGAAAAGCAATTTACTGTTTGGATACATCGAGCATTCATATCAGCCGGACAGACAATTACTAATTGAATTAGGATGGAGTCACGTCAATTACAAGTTTTCATCTTGCAGAAATTGCTTGCCGATCATTCTTGCATTGACAGTAAGGACCCATCGGGTCACTCGTTGTCGATTCTTGCATGACCTAGAATGGTCCTGTACTTGTGATTTCTTGCATGACCTAGAATGGTCCTGTACTTGTGATTTCTTGCATGACCGAAAATGGTCCAGGTCCTGTACTTGTGATTTCTTGGGTGGCCTCAAATCATAAATCAATGGCCTGTACTTGTGATATCCTTTCTTGCGTGGCCTCAAATCATAAATGAATGGCCTGCACTTGTGATTTCTTGGGTGGCCTAGCACAATGACAATCCTAGATAACTTATGACTTCTTGTATGACCTCATATGGTCTGCGAAAACTAAATGACAAAAACAATGACATTGTCCATGACGTCTTCGAGAAATCGTTTCAAAAAAAATTGTCCATGAACTCATTCACATAAGTTCCGACAAAGCAAATAAATCCGAGCAGAAATATGAATATCCCCACCTGAGATAGAGCCATACCACAATTCCAATCGCAGTACGTCGCTTATCACGGCTGGTCTATCGGATGGTGATCAATATAGCGCAGTCTCATGCTGACATGACCCATGACTCACTGTGACCGATGTCAGACGCTGACACACCGGTAAAAAATAAAAGAAAAAAACGCCGACGGCATCGACCGTACTTCGAGAAATAATTTCTTTCAAAAAAAAAGAAACGCCGTAAGTTCCGTCAAAAAAATTTAATCCGAGCAGAAATATGAATATCCCCACCTGAAATAGAGCCATACCACAATTTCAATCGCAATACGTCGCTAATCACGACTATCGAAATCGAGTCACGATGATCAATGTGGCGCAATCACATGCCATGACTCAGAGTCACGCTTTCACTATGACACTGCGACCGATGGCGATGACACACCTGTAAACGTGAAAAATAAAAGAAAAAAACGCCGACGGCATCGACCGTACTTCGAAAAATAATCTCTTTCAAAAAAAAAGAAACGCCATAAGTTCCATCAAAAAAATTTAATCCGAGCAGAAATATGAATATCCCCACCTGAAATAGAGACATACCACAATTACAGTCGCAGTATGTCGCTAATCACGACTATCGAAATCGAGTCACGATGATCAATGTGGCGCAATCACATGCCATGACTCAGAGTCACGCTTTCACTATGACACTGCGACCGATGGCGATGACACACCTGTAAACGTGAAAAATAAAAGAAAAAAACGCCGACGGCATCGACCGTACTTCGAAAAATAATCTCTTTCAAAAAAAAAGAAACGCCATAAGTTCCATCAAAAAAATTTAATCCGAGCAGCAGTATGCTTTTCCCCACCTGAAATAGGGACATACCACATTTGCACTCGTGTTCTGCGCGACATCTGCAATTTAAAGTCCCCAGACTCACCAAATTCAAGTCCTCAACTGAATTCCCAATAACTTTAAGAGCTCAACAGCTTCCCGCAGTCTCTGACAGCACAGACCTTTAAGCGAGACCTTCCGACAATAGACGGACTGCCGCCACAAATGCAAATGCTGTCTGATATCACCGCGCGGCTCGTCGACTTGAGTCTTGAACATTCATCATTGTGATTACATATATTTTGGATGGTCACGTTGACATTGTGAAGCGCGCGCGTGGCACCGCGCGTAGCAATTGAACTCTACAAGTTCCAAAAGATCTTGGGCCTAGCCAGGCATAGCTAAGCCTAGGTCTAGTCTAGACTTTTTGACCATTACTGACTCCAGAATGCAGAACACGGCAACAACCTCGTCATCGAGTCGCAATATCACCATAGGTTTTCCTAGTTTTCTATGTGTTCGGGAAGATAATTCACTGACACTCTGAATGATTCTGTGAAGCGATGTGCTTCACAGACCGTCATGACTCGGATTCATTATAAGTAACAATGTGCTTCGCAGAACGTCACGGGATTCATCATTTCAGAAATTGTTTCGTTTGTAACGACTTTTTACTAATTGAATACGCAACAAATAGGACGCAACTCATTTTGGAAGCTTTTGCTTTTCTATTTGAACTTCTTTTCTTCCATTGCTTCTCTGAAATCCCTTCATATACTTATATAATAACGCCATAAATTCCATAACACCGCAGACTGCAGAAAAACTTAAAGATCAGAAAATATCCCTCCCCGATTTCGAACCGGCGTCCCCACCCCACATTGTCGAGTACTCTACCACTAGACTGCGATAGCTCCTGACAATCGCAATTTCTGACGTGGTTTGCGCAACGCTTTCAAGAGGAGGCCTTCAATATTCAAACTGTTCGAAGAGTATATGACATTACGCCATAACTTTGAAACAGCAGTCTGCAGAAAAGAATTGCCCCTCGCTGGATTCGAACCGACAGCAACATGGCGACTAGTCGATCACTCTACCACTTGGCTGAGCCGGCTTCTGACTGTCACTGTTTTTGACATGAATTTTGCGACTGTTTCTGACATGTCTCACACTACTCTGTCAGAGTCCAGATTTCAAACCTTCAATATAACGTACTTATCACATGTTCAATGATATCATCATGGACGTCTACAATTACACTGTGTAACAACACTGGTGCCAGAGTAGGGCTGCAATGATCCATCTTTGTAGGTCTCACAACAACTAACTTTTGGCGGCTCATAACTGGGATTGTATCTAAGAACTTTTCTGAATAGTGTTCACACCGAGTGATATTAATCTAGAAACTGCTTGATAACCATTGCAACTGTGTTCGCATTGCAATTCGCATCGTCGTTATCATGGAAACAGACTCATGGCAATTTAGAGTCAGACGATTCCAGAAAAACCCTGTAGAGATTCCTCTTTCTGTACCGAAAAACAGGTTAAGAAATAATTTTTCATAGAACCATCCCTATCGCTTCGTGTGCTGTTCTCCATTCCGTGACACAGATGTTGTAAAGAGGCGGACTTTGCGCCATGTTTCTCATAACCGGGTCGACATTCTCATCACCATCCTCGTTCGCCAAACCCCCTTGTACGGAGTCTGACAAGTTCTGTTGGAACCCGAATGTAGCCCTCTCCCTAAGCTTTGCGAGAGTCATAAATTTGACTGCTGGGGCAGCGTCGATGTCGATTTGGAAAGACAGAGGATCCATATCCGCAAAACACCCGTGAACCCACATCATCAGAATGCTCAGTGAGAGACGGCCGATTGCATGAATTGTGGGACTGCTGTGCTGCAGCTGACTGGCAGAGTCGGATTTTGTTGCCTTCAGCATAAGCTCCAAAACTCCCTCGATCGCTAGCGGATTATTATCCCCACGGTTGCCCTGCGCATCGACCTCACCGCTGTATTCGTTCAGATGCCGGCGCAATTCGTGAGAAAATGATGGCATTTTCAACTTCTCTGTTGACTTTTCAGATGAAGAAGAAGGGTCAGACTTCTTCGTTGACTTTTCAGATGCCGATGAAGGGTCCGACTTCTTCGTTGAAGATTCAGAAAAAGAAGAATCCAAGTGGTGAAAAGAATCCAACACAAAGGAGTCCAGCGCCGTACAGTATAAATCAGCGAAGACAATACCCAATGCGAATGTGTCGTCGATGGTGGCTTGCGGCGTCATGTATCGCAGCTGGTTCGGGTCGTTCGGATCGAATCCAGGATTCCCATTAGCATTGTTGGGCTTCTTGTCCGCGTCATCCGGAGCGACAATCAGGGCGTGGTTCCAATCAGCGAAGCGGGCTTGTTGCATTGGGCGTGTTTCATGATTCTGGCGTGCTGAGTTTCTTGATTTGTCAGAAAACTCGAGAAGCACATTTTCTGGCCTGATGTCATTGTGGAGAAACCGCTTGCCGTCTAGATTCATGTTCTGCAGAGTGATCAAGCCATTGCTGAGATTTTTTGCGATCGTCTCGAAGTCCTGGGATCTGAAAGGCTGTTTGCCAACTTGCAAAGCCTTCATCCAGGACTTCAAATTCTCACCGGAATCGCCCATGCGTTCCATCCATTGAAACGCATTCTGTTTGCGAACGAAAACATCCGTGCCGAAACTTTGCCAGCTATGGAGGGGGAGGATTCCTGTAGGGGGGATCCCTGTAGGGGGGATCCCTGTAGCGGGAATCCCAATGGGTTCCGATTCAATCATTGAGTCAATGGGTTTCTTCTTCAGGAATTCTTTAGAGGTAGAAGGCTTTAAAAGCCGCTTTTTCACCGGAGAAGAACTTGAAGGATTATTCATAGAAGAAAGAGCTGCCGTGACTTCAGCTGACACTGTCACCGAATTTGCGCTGCCAACAACCTTGAGAGCCATACTTTCGCATTTTTTCAGTTTTTCGAATTCTTCTGAGACGATATCATTGATGTGTCGCACATCAGGTGTAGATTCACTGATATGCCTACTGTCAGGTGATAATACTATCTTTGTCTTTCCTAGAAGACTCTTGGCCTCGTCAATCGCAATTCCCCAAACAATTGAATCGCGACCTGTTCCAACTTGACTCAAGGTCACCGCACCAAGAGGGTAATCTGGATGCTTCCAAGTTCGTTTTGGTGTTGCAGCAGAATTATCTGGGGGAGAATCTTCAGCAGAATCAGCAGCAGAACCAGAAGATCCCCTTAGAATTTCCTCTGTAACATCAGCCAAATTCCGCAAGCTGGGATAGGAAAACGCGATCGGGCAGGACTCTTCCGGTCCCACGAATGGAGACAACTGCTTGAGGGCCAGTTGGGATTTGGTCCATGTTTCTTGACAGGCTTTTTCATTTTGGTCCATATCTTTCACTTGCCCGCCATCTTTAAGCAGAAAATCTTCTCGGACCATTTCAGAAGCCGGATCAGCAAGTCGAGCTAGGGTGAGTTTCGAAGTTCCTAGGTCTTTTGAAATTCCCAGGTCATCAAAACATTGCATCTGCCACATTTTCAGGATGCCATGACTCACTTCTCCGATGGCTTTGAGCTGCGTCGACTGCGATGATCCCCCCTCATCTGAGTCAGCAGAATCATGAAGATCCAACTCATTGATGTGAAGTTCAAGCTTCGAGATGACTTGTGGAAGGCTCATTGTTGGCACACTCCGAGTAAAATACCCGATCCCACCAAAAAACAGCTGTGCAAATGTCATAGCCAATGCAAACGTGTCGTCGGATTGCAATGCAAACGTTTTGTCGGATTGCTCTTTGGTGTTGGTGTTATCGGACTGCTGCGTGGTGTCATTGGTCTTTCCCGAGTCATCGATTGACCTGTGATCCCAGTTGGCAAGACGCGCTTCCACAACGGTTGTTTGCTTTGTGCTGCCAGGACGGTTTAGATTCACCATGATATTCGAGGCGTTCACAAACCCGTGAACTACCTTCGGATTCCCCGACTGCAACGCCACCATACCGCTGCTTAGCTGGGTTGCGATGGTGATCACGGAAGTCAATGTTTTCGTATCGAGACTCACTTTCTTTTCTTTCACATCCAGCTGCTTTTTAGCACTCTCTTTCTTCTCATTGACAACATCACTGACCAACCAGGATTCAAGGCTGGTGTCCATCTTTCGCATCCACTGGAATGAATATTGATCCAAATTCTCATCACCAGTCTGCACATTACCGTTTTTACTGGATGCAAAGTCAGGAAACTTTTGCCATTTCTCCAATCCAAGAATTCCGCTGCTATTTTTCAGGGAGGAAGGATGAAGTCCGCAACTTAGCGTTTCAAAAACATCACTAGCAGGAAACTGCTTCGCGACACTATTTGGCCCTGGAACCACGACTCTCAGAACCATCTTGGCACACGCTTGCAGTGGCCCACTTTTGTCAACAGATTCGAATTGCCATGCCACTGCTTGTCTGTTTTGACCCGGGTTTTCATGCTGTCCGTCAGTTTTCCTTGCGAGATTCAAGTTTTCAGGATTCAAGCTGTGATGCAGGGAATCTTCTTCTTTTGCCACAAGTAACACGAGCTCGCCTGTTTTTTCGTCTCTGAAGTCAAATTTTTTTTGTTGAATCATCGTTGCGGTGTGACTGCCCGGTGTACCATTTGCGGTATCTGGTATATCAACATGATCGTGCTTGCGTTGTTTGTCGACGAGGATCTCCTCGGACTTCTTCTTCAGGTCTGACAATGCAGAAGGGGAAAAGGAGACTGGACATTTCCAGAGGACCAAGGTGGAATATGTTCTTCGCAGATTGTGTGTTCGAATTCTTGTTCGCTTCCGTTCTGGTATAATCCTTCGTATCCGTATTAGCATTCGCGTTCGTCCCATCACTCTCAAACTCCAGCAATGCCTTCAGACTCATGTGTGCTGTGGACCACAGACTTTTGCACTCCGTTTTTAAAGAAAGGAGTGCTGCAAAATAACTTTTTTTCTCTTCTGCATCTGCGAATGTAAAGAGTTCGAGGTCAGAATCGGAATCCGCAAAGGAAATACGTCCATCCGCCAGCTTCGAGTTTTCCAGAACCTGCGCAAAATTCAAATATTTTGTTCCGGATGCAGTTCTTTTTCTCACATCCTCCATATCATCTACACAAGACAGGGTCCACATCTTCAGGATAGAGTGGGATAGATTACCGATGGTGTATGAGATCGGAGAAACCAAAAACGGAGATTTCAGAATACGCTCGAGCCGATCCACAATGAATGCCAAATACGGGTTACCGTTGTTGTGGGCGGCGTAAGAAAGTATCAGGGTGTTGAAATCGTGGATCATGTCGGCGTCTCCAGAGTTCGAAAAACCCGAATCAATGTCATGAAATTCGTGATTTCCAGCACCCGCCGACACCCCTGCAACATACATCTGCGCAAAGACGATAGCGGTGGCGAAGGTGTCATCGATTTCTCCATAATTGTGAGGACTCTGGTATGGCGCCGTTGCGCAGGTGCCGTGTGCTTTGTTGTTAGCTTCCGTTACCACTCTGCAATCCCAATCGGCAAAACGGGCTGCTTCCACAATCTGTTTGGCTTCTTGCACAGCCTGTTTCCCTTTTCCATCGTTTCCAAATTTCAGGAGGATGTTGGCAGGTTTGACGTCGCTTTGGATCAGGGTTTTGTGATCAGACGGAGTTGAAGATCCAGTGCGAGAATCGGAAGATAACCCGGACTGCATCTTTATGGCAATCTCTGGCAATCCTGATGAAAGAACGACCGCCATCGGTCATTGAAGGCCGTGATCCCAACCATGATTCGAGATCGCTATCCATCTTGGGCATCCACTGGAAGTTGTTGACTTTCACTCTGTTGTTTGCTCCGTTAGTGTTAGAAACATCAAAATGTTGCCATTCGGAAAAGCCCAAAATCCCAGTGGTATTGTGTAGAGCGCCTCCGGTACTGAGCGCGTCCTTCACTGATTCCTGAAGCGCCACTTCCGACCCGGACCGGATTTTCAGAACCATGTTGCTGCAGCCAGAAAGCGGATTCTTACCATTGCCATCATTTGGTGACGCCACTGAAGAATCAGAATCACTGACAGACTCTGTATTTCGCGATGACGAATCCGAATTCGAAACCTCAAATCGCCAGATCACTCCCGTCGCGCCTTGGCTCACTTGATGAAGAGTTACATGTTGATCGGGGTGATCCACTCGGCACGACCCTCGCGATTGTATATCACAGTCGAGGACTTTTTCAGGAGGTCCGTGAATTGGGAATTCGTGAAAGTTATTGGGCATTCTTTTGGGCCGATGAATGGGTGGCTTGTAAACACTGTGTCCTTAATCCCACCTGTCTTCTCCTGCCGATTCACATCTGACTTTTTAATCTGTACTTCGAGAAATGGCCGAATTTCTTTTTCCGGATTTTTCTTCGAGAAATTGCTGCGATCGACTGGTGTTTGTCTGGAAATTGTCTGTGCTACACCTGCGAGGAGTTGTTTTTCCTTTAGTCCTGTTGGTGGTGTCACAGTCTGCTGTTCTGGTGTCAATCCATTCTGCTGTGTCAGTAGGGCATTCTGCTGTGTTGGTGTTAATCCATTTTTCTGTGTCAGTAGGGCATTCTGCTGTGTTGGTGTCAATCCATTTTGTTGCCTCGCTTCATTAGGATTCTGTTGTCGCATCACATTCGATATTCTGACCGGCGGCTTTTGCCCTGTCGGCTTTTTCCATGGCGCAAACCGCTCAAGGCCTTTGACCGTGAGGATGTTGGGCCGATTCCCGGCGATTGGCATCGTCATGAGAGGAAGGATGGCCGCGACCTTTAATCCACTCTGGTTTGTCATTTTTCTTTTTTTTTGTCAAAGACTAGAGCAGAGAAGAGTCTCAGTCTACTAGCTGTTGTAGTAAAGTGCAATAAAATCTTGAAATGATATCTGTTCAGGATTCTGCTTAGAAGAGGACTGCAGAATAGGCTAGTTTTCTGAAGTAGGAGGCTACTTTTCTGAAAGAGATCTGATACAAATAAAGTCTGTAAATGTAAGCTTTTCGCAATTTTTTGTTTCACTGGAAGTTGGAATTGAATTTACTTTGTGATAATGAGTTAATTTCTTGCTTTTTTTCTTGCTTTTCCTTGTGAAAGATCTTGCATAAGCTTGCCGTTTCTTGACTTGACATTTTTTTGAAAAAAACTAATTTGTAAAAATTCCCACACTCACCGACCAGGTCAAACCCCAAAGGAATACCTTCCGACATTAAAATGTTGATCATCAGAAATTTTCAGTGATTTCTGCAGAGAACACGAGACTTAGACCACCGACATCTGAGGACACAGAACTTTTTCGTGACACCAACGGACTCCAATTATGGAATGACTCCAACTATGGAATTCAAATAAAATCTAGTGGCTCTTTCACCCCTTTCACTCATTCTTGCACTCGTTTTCTTTCACCCCTTTCACTCATTCTTTGACTCTCATACTGATACTCTGTTTTAACCTGTTCCAATTCGATATCAGACACATCTTCACTCTTTATGCAAATCATATTCGAAACCATGAATCTTTACCACAATTACTGACCCTCTAGACCTCCGGCTTGCTCCTATCTAAGTTCAAACTTTTACTTCAAATGATAATAGATATCACATGACTTCAATTTCAAAGAGATAACATACTTATCCCGGCATCAATCATTGGATCATTACTGCAAAATATCCACATATAGAGAACTGAAAACATACTAAATGACGATATTATATCGGATATAGACTGTATTTGAATGGTCATCACAATGTCATTTTCCTCGTTTTCAATGATGATCATTGAAAATTTTGATCCATAGAAATTGGAATAATTTAGCTGGACTCAGGGGCTCCATGACTCACGGAGACTTTAGAAATTTTTAATAGAAAAGAGGGGAAAAGGAGATTCGAGAACTTCCGTTTCAAGAACTTACTGAACCAGGCCTAAAAATATCAATCTTAGATCTAGAATTATTTTACAGCAATAATTTTTTCAATATCAACAACACTGCCAACACAGGATGATAATGATGTCAACTCAGCTGTACACACTAAGGATTCAGACTTAAAGAGATCATATTGTCATACTACTGATTCTCATGCTGTCCAACACAATAGAATGCCAAGAAACTACTTACTTGTACTTACGAGAAAGTTTTGCTGAAACTACAACGCTTAGAAATTGCTTCGATACAAAACTGAAGGACTACGATCTGCTGTTGGTAGGTATCCATTCATTGTCACTGTTGCGCTCGATCGTCGAATCAGACATACCTCGTTGACATACCTCGTTGACGTACCTCGTTGCTACTTCACATCATTCAAGATGATGATGCTGACTGCCCGATATCATCGGCGATGACCGTACTCGCTGTATCATGCTGGACGACGCGTTGTTCGCTGCTTCTGCTGGTTTGTTTCAACAATGAAAATTCGCTGTGACATGATATACCCATTGAAATTAATAAGAGAGCTTGAAGATCCTAGGTGACAACGCTGTCACAGAGGAGAGGAGCTCCAGAAGAAGAAACAAAGAGGAGAGGATTCCTGACTCAGTCAGCAATCGACTCCAATGAACAAGAGGCTTTTTCAAAACTGCAGAACGACAAAACTGTCATACTTACTGCAAAACCTCAATAATTTGTGGAACCTTGTGGAAGTTTGTTGCCCAAAGCTTCAAACCGTTACCGTGCGCTGCTATTATGTCACTGTGTGTTGTAACTTAACATTGTGAAGTCTCGAATTCCATCTTTCTGAAAATATTTCAGAAATTTCCCAATTTAAGATCAGAACGGAACCAATGAGACAGGGTCAGCTCCTTCCCCCGTCCCCCAATCCCATCCATACTTTCCGAAACTCGGGGCAACAACACCTCGTCGAACGACTCTCACATAATAATATTTTGTCTCCCCAACTTCGACACGATTTTCTAACCCCCATAAGCACTGTTTGAAAATACCGTCTGAAAAACTTTTTCCAATAATATTTTCTAACACAGGCGCTGGAGGAAAAATAAGAATGAACCGTATTCATAGCTCAAACTCAGACTCCTATCATATTTTTTCAACCGTATGCAATAATGTCCCGCAGTAACTGCAAACAAGACATTGTACCCAAACCGTAACTGCATGCCTTAAGGAACAAGGCGATGACTGATTGAAATTCAAATTGTGATAATATCAGACATCATATCGGAAATCTGATAACGAATCTCGATGATAACGGACCTCGATGATAACGGACTACCGTGACCAGAAAAGGCTTTTTTCACGGTTCTGGGATAAAAATAATAAATTAGATATAGACAAATAAAATTCTTCATTAGATTTCAATTTTCAACGCAGCGAACTCAAGGGGCAGAAATACGTTCAATGACAATAGGAAAATTGTAACTGTTTGTGTATCTGCGGCGACAAGGTCAAGGGCACTTTGGTGTATTACCTAAGAGTGCAACTTTCTCTCCTTTTTGGTCAACGTTCCTTTATGGTCAAGCTTAGAGGATAGAGAATTCTCTCTCTTTCAAATTCACATACACAGTTCACTCACGAATTCACGTCGATTGAAGGACTTCAGCAAATCTATTGCTTTTGCTTGTACTCAGGCAAGGCCTTTCCAGATCAAGTCAGTCAGTCTTGCAGAGTGATAAGAATTTTCCAGATGCTAACAATCAGTCATACAGATTGACACTGTCATGTTTCTTTCCGCCTCATATCATGTTTTCCAAGCTCACCAGTACCTGATCATGTTTCCCATCTTCTTCATTTGTTGCTTTGTTCCTCAGTACCTGATCATGTTTCCCATGTTTATCAATCAGCATTTCACCACCACGTGCTTTCCGTAAGCAATATCCTCAGCATTTCACCACGACGTGCTTTCCATGCACGATGCACTTTCGTCCGTTGTTCCCATCGCTGCTACTCCTGGGGCCGTTGCTCCCATCACTGCCAGAATTCCTGCTACCGCTGTTCCCATCACCGGCATTTCTGGGGCCGTTGTTCCCATCACCAGTATTTCTGGGACCGCTGTGATACGAACTGCCAGTATTCCTGGCGCCGTCCTTCCCATCACTGTTATTCCGGGGAGTGAGAACCTCATTGCATAACCCAAGCGGCAGCTTTGTTCTGGAAAATCCGGTGTTAGTGATGACTGTACAAAACGTCTGCGTCCGCTCTTCTGTCTCTGCTTCTTGGACTTCATTTACTGGAATTGTTAAAGAGGATGATGATGTCGTCGACGATGAAGCCATCGAAGAAGATGCTATCGGCGATGATGCCATCGAAGAAGACCTGACTTCTTCCACACCACCAGCCGCTTGCAGATCACCAGCTCCTTGCCTACTCGCCCTTTCCACTTTCTGAGAGGCCACTTTCGCCGCTCGTTGAGATGCTCTTTCAAATCGTTTTTTTTGGATTTGACTCTCGACGTATTCCTCCCATTGCTTTTTGATTGCTCGTCTCTTCAACATCTCCCTTCTGATCGATTCCAGCTCCATACTTTCGGCAATCTGCGACTTGTGTTCCTCAATAACTCGTCTCCTTTCCGCAATCTGCGCATTCTGGACAACGCACAACTCATTGACGTCGACAGAAAGAGGCTCAAGGAGCTGCTGGAGGGTAGTGCGGATGGATGTACGGAGAAGTCTGTTGTTCGTATCGATTGTGCTGGTATCTATGCTGGCATCGAGAACTTTAACTTGGTTGTTGTTTCCTTGCTGCGAACTTTCGCAGGTTTCTGGGTGAGTCTTTTGTGAATCTTTGTTCTTTTCATCCTGTGGTGGCGAGTCTTTGTTCTTCTCGGTCTCCTCAACTTCAGACTCGTTGCCGTTTTCTTGGTTCAATTCGAACTTACTTTGGAATGCCTGTGTGACGCTTGATCTCTCATGAAGAATTTCTTCGCCTTCTTCAAGCGTTTCCTGCTCGTCAGATTGTTTTTCTTGTTCGAGAGCGTCCTTATCATCGTTAAATTGCTTCTCTTCCTCAAGCACTTGCTCCACTTCTTCCACCCCTTTCTCAAAACGCCATTCCTTCTCCTTGATCTCGTGCTTCAAACACCAATCTTTCAATCCCGAGACCCCGTTTCCGATTCGGTAGAGTTCGTCTGTGTACTTGTACAAGTGTCCTTCTGTTTGTCTCAACTTGTCAACGCAGAAAATCAAGACTTCGTAACGCTCTATCATTTTTAGAGCATGTTGGAGAGAATCCAGCTCGTCACGAGCGTGTTGCAGAGAATCCAACTCGTCACTTCTGGGATTATCTTGGCTCGGGTTGTCATGATCCTGGTTGTCCTGATTCTTCTTCACATCGTTGTTTCCAGAGACAGATGATGACGCCAATTCCGGTTCAGCTGTTTTTTTTGGCTCAGCCATTTCCGATGCATTACCTTCTGACATAGTCACCTCTCCTGACCCTGCCACCTCTTCTGACCCGGCCACGTCCTCAGACACAGCCGCCACGTCGCATACGTCAAACGAAGAAATCACAGCCATAAGCTTTTCTTTCAGGTTTTGGAGTTGTTTTTCCATTATTTCTTTTTCGGAGTCCGCTTTCTCGAGTGCTGAGTGACCGTGACCCAATGGGTCACAGTGGTTTTGATCCTGATCTGACGAGTCAGATTGCGCTGATTCCGCGCTACCGATACTCCCAAAACTTCCAATACTGTCGCAAGAAATAAAATTGACTTCCGTGTATGCGTCATACTCGTCTGAGTCCGAGTCTTCGCCTGCCAAACTACATGTTGCGCCAACTTCAATCTCGCAAATATTCAATTCCGATCCAAGCGAGTCTGAGCTTGATGACCCATCTCCTCCGAGCGATTCTGAGCTTGATGACCCACCTGATCCAAGCGAATCTGAGCTTGATGACCCACCTGATACGAGCGATTCCGAGCTTGATGATCCACTTGATACACCGAATGAAGTACTCGCTGTCAACCCACCGCACGTTCGAAAAGAAGGACAGATACTGGATTCAGCCCGTGCATCATTGCCAATCATTTGCGCAGAGGCAATGCTACTTCCAGAAATCATTTGTGCAGCATCACTGACACTGAGAAAGCATTCCGCGCTGACAATACCTTCTTTTACATTCTGCGAGATACCTTCTGCACTGCCATCGCCTCCACTGGCATTACCTTGAGTTGGAAACCCAAAGGAAGACTCTGAAACAGGAGAATCTGAAACTGTAGACTCTGCATCTGCTACCATATCTGTCAGAGCATCTGTCAGATTATCTGCCACCAACTCGCCATCATTGCAAAACAACGCTGCTTCGTGCATTGAGGCTCTGTCTGAAGAATCCAAAGATTGAAACTCCCAATCTTCTGAGCCTTCACTTCTTTCTTCACCTATCCCGTCCAATTCCAGATCTAGTTCGTCAAAAACAGAATCAGAATCGCAAACAGAATCGGTCGAACAGACTGAATCCGTAGTCGAACCACACGAGGGCGTTTGCGGAAGAGACAACGGAGATAGCACAGTTTTAAATGAGATTGGACTGTTGGTTATCGTGATTGGGCTCGTGTAAACGGGATCGCTGTTCGGTAGAAGGCTGTTCCTGTGCGGTAGAAGGTTGTTGCTGCTCGGAGAGAAGCTGTTCCTGTTCGGTAGAAGGGTGTTGCTGCCAATCACAGAGACATTACTCTCAGTGTTGTTGAGTGGCACGTTGCTGCTGATTGAAACATCGCTCACTGATACATTATTGACCCACGCCATTGATATGGGACCCCCGGTCGCGTTGTTTACGGTCGCGTTTACAGTTACGGCAGCTTCAATTACTGCTCCCTTGCTTACGGTTGCGTTGATTTTCTCAGCCGCAGTGCCGCATATTCCCGCTCCATTATTTTCCTCTGTTCCACCATTTTCCGAGGAGCCGTACGTTGTATTTCCATTGCGCTGTAATTCTCTGCCTGCAAACTCCATTGACAGAATGCCACGTCAATGACGGTCTTTCCACGACACTGCAATGATTCTTCCGAAGACACTTCAACAATTCTTCCGAAGACACTCCAAGGATTCTTCCGAAGACACTTCAACGATTCGAATCTTTCAAAGACACTTCAACAATTCTTCCGAAGACACTCCAACGATTCGAATCTTTCAAAGACACTTCAACAATTTTTCCGAAGACACTTCAACAATTCGATTCTTTCAAAGACACTTTCGCCTCTGGCCGCTTCAAATGGTCGTCGTCTTGCCTCTTTCACAGAAGTTAGATACTGGAGTGGTCGTTGCTCAATCTCTGCCCAGGTGCCGCCTCAACGATTAAAACTAATATCCGGGATATCCAGGGCCAGCTGATAGACAATAGAAAGTGGAAAAGAAACTCAAGAGCGCAAATAGACAGCGTTGGCGTAGATCACACAAATTGAATCACACGAGTTGATATCCACCCGGAATAGAATATCGATTGTGTTGCAAAAAAAAAATAGATGGAATCACTATCAACACAAAAAATCAGTTCACAAGTGCGCAAATATCAACACAACTCATTTGGCGGAACCTGGGAAAATTTGAGGATATGACATCATCGATTGATGATAAGAATCACGATTCACACGATAAGAATGATTTTTTTAGTTTTGGATTCAGTAACCAATACAGCGCTGCCGCTGCAATACTGTACGGCTCGTAAGAACGGCATGGCTTTCGCAAAAACTGGACTCTCTCTGAGTCATTCTCTCTCTCGCTCCGGTCTTAGATCAGAATGAATAATGTCTTGCCACATATGATTATTATCCTATAGTAAATCCATGGCATTCGCAAAAAATAAGAATGACGTTCTCAAAAATCATCGTCATCAAGATTCACAAAAGCAGAAAACGCCAAATTTGAATCCGCAAAATTGGCAAAATTCAATCGTCGCAAACCAATGTGAATTGAACTGAGACTCGCAAACCACTTTGAATTGAACTCGCAAACCGTTTTGAATTGAACTCACAAACCCTTTTCAGAATAGTTTTTCTGGATCAGAACCAGTCGGAAGTGCATCGAACACATCGAAAAGACACTGCGATGTTGCTCTGTGTGATATATGCCGTGGAATTACTCTGCACATGGATCATGCTCGCTCTGTATTCGACACAAGTTCATTTTTTCAAATTCATGAAACTCATCAACCAGGCCCTCCTCCTTAGACTTTGACTCTGAAAAACCTTATCGTGCAGATGATACATATCCAAAAAACAAAGCAAATATGGTATCAGTATGGAAGACACATCTCATGAGAAAAAGATCGGCTGCTTTCCGCCATATGGTATCTTGCAGACGAAGCATTTCTTTCCCACCTGGCATTGCTCCTCTGCACAGACCGTACACAACGTGTGTCCGCAGCCCAGCAGTACCACCCCGATCGGCTTGTCCATACATATCTTGCACATCGGCGCCAGATCACCCCGTGTTGCCTGCCTTGTTTGGTGTCGCAGCTCCGCGAATTTGGCCGCGCTTTTTTCCATGAGCGCTATCATGGTTTCAGCGATGAGGGATTGCGTATCCTTCTCAGCGGAATCAATCGCCTCTAGCAACGTGTCAGCTGTCTCAGCATGGGCACCGACTCGCGTCCACGTCAACGGACTCAGCTGATGATTATCCAAAGTCCAGACAATCTCTGTGACGCCAGCTTTGACCCCGTTCGTATGCCATCCATTCAACTGCAGGGCGAAGATATCACCGCCGCGACCGGCTATGATGGAAATTCGTTGAGGGCCACTCATGCCTCCTCCCTCTTGAAAACGGACCCAGCCGTTCAGCACCACAATTTTGTCATATTCCACGGAACGCCAAGTGCCATTCAAAAAAGACAGAATGTCCGAGGAATCTGAACCATTGGCAATCGGAGCACGCTCAGCGCCGCCATTGAGAGTTCCGGGACGGGGGGCAGCTGCAGCAGATGAAGACACACCCGGCCCGTGAAGGGAAACGCCGGCACCAGGTCCATGGTCACGCCGTGGAGATCGCGATCTGTTCCGTGGTGACGGCATTGCGATCCAGGACCAAAAGAAAAAAAGAGACACAGAGACTGAAACTGCGAAGCAAGCCTACTTTCATTGGATTTGATAAAGTCGCTGATTAAAGTCGTGACTTCATCGGCGTCGCGTCGATACCCTGTGAGATCGAGGCTGCAACTCACGTCTTCAATTAAGTTTTTGAATGTACGGCCTCATTTACGATTGCAAAAAGCGACTGCCACAGCTCTGTGCACTGATGGAATCAATATCACAAACGAAAATTGAAAGAATTCAAGCGAGAATTG